>Ga0209737_10000488_pt1 | contig 32467 bp, 26 predicted proteins | sample TergutCu122P3_FD_187284 | JGI IMG/M metagenome (GOLD analysis project Ga0209737, IMG submission 187284) | Cubitermes ugandensis P3 segment gut microbial communities from Kakamega Forest, Kenya - Cu122 P3 (SPAdes) (version 2) | ecosystem: Host-associated > Arthropoda: Insects > Digestive system...
GAAAAAAGTACAATAAGTTTTTCTATCGGCAACAGTCGTTTTTTCGGGATTTTGACCCCAAAAATGCCACTCTCACTTTTACTCCTCCTGCCATCAAGTTCATTTTGTTTGAAAACTCCAGCAACGAGAATTCTGTAAGGTGTTCCTGAGAGATAAAGTTGCTGTAGGGTACCCTATGTTTTTTAGTATAATCGAACAAACCGATGTCGAAATAGGCACCGGTATAGAGTATTACCTTTTTGCCGAATTGCCATTTAATACCGGCTTCGAGGGAGGCAACAGGCAGTACTTTAAATGCTAACTTATCGGTAACGCGATTTCCTTTAAAAAGCCCCAACCCCAATTCCGGCTGGTCGCTTATCCAGTTGTTGAATTGCGGATAGTAGGATTTATTGTATAGCGAGGCCACTTCGGTGGTATATTCGTTACTAACCATAAAGAGTGCTTTTGCGCCTGCCATGGCATAAAACCCCGCGTTATTTTTTCTAGTTCGATTGGAAAGCGGCTGCATTCTCGTTTGATATTGTACCATCAGCGGAACACTCAGATACATAGCTTTATGGTTTTCGCTGTAATAATTTAAGGTCGTGTATAAATCATAAATGTTTTCATCGCAATCGTTTTTCTGATCGGGGGTAACAAAACTTAAACTGTTTAGTTTGTTTGTCGTGTTGAAGTACCCAAACCCCACACTTGTATGCAATCCAAGATTTTCGCTGAAGAAGTAGGTATATCCAACCCCCGCATCAATTCCATAACCGGATGAAGATGTTTTATTTACCGGTTTCTGAACCGCAAAAATATTGAACCCGCCTGCGCCATAGATAGAAATCTCGGAGGGGTATCTCTGCGCAGAAGCATCTGTTGTGCTTAATGCAAGTAGTAAAACAGAAAGACAGAAAGACAGAAAGACAGAAAGATTGAAAGAAAGAATGATTTTTTTGAACATAGAATTTTAAATTTTAAATCTTAAATCTTAAATTATTTTACCACCACCTTCACAATCTTTCCTTCGGTGCGAACTAAATAAATCCCCTGCGGAAAATCAAAAGTAAGTTTCATACTGCTTTCTGTGGCAGTAAAACTCAGTACAATCTCGCCGATGTGGTTATATACATAAACCGTTTTTTCGGGTATTAAACCTTCGAGAGTTAGTAGGCTTCCTTTCGTAATAGGATTAGGGTACACGATCAGCGGGTTATAAGTTTCTGTTTCAGGGCATTTTGGTGCTTTATCGGGGTGTATAATAATCTTTTCGGTGGAGGGCAGTTCGCCAAAATTTTTGGTAATCAACCGGAACGAGTAGTAATTGGGGGCAGTTTCCAGTTCTTTATCGGGACCTTCGGAATAACTGAACGCGTTGATGGTGTGGGGCTCTTTCATCTCCTTTCCGTTTTTGAACCATTTGCAGTGGGTAACCTCAAAGCCATCATCCGCCAACTTTTTAAGATTGAGCAGGATAACTCTGTTGCAAATGATTACGGCGTAGGTATCGAAGTCTAAGGAATCGGTATTGCAATTAATTACATTTAGATTTAATACCCAGGCACTGTCGCACCCGTTATTTCTGGAATAAGTAAACAAGCCGGTTTGCTGATGTTCGGGAAGCGAAAAACCGTTCTTTTCATACTTTTCTCCAAGGCAAACATCATCGCTTATCGTTTCAGTAATCATAGGCGGATGTGTATAAGCAGCAGGATAATTATACAGTTGACCAATCTCCTCCTGCGACAGTGCCCGATTGTAATAAAAAATATCATCCATTTTGCCATTAAGAGGATACCAAAAATTTATACCTGAACCGCAGTTATAGCCATAACGCCCGAAAGTAAGGTCGTTGTTGTTTGCTTCCGGAAACGTAATTTGCGAATAATAGGTTTCTCTGTGTTTCCGTATTCCATTGAGGTACAGTGCAATTGAAACGTCATCAACTACAATTGCCACATGAACCCACTCCAAATCAATACAATTATAATCAATAAGCGCAAACGATGCATTATGACTACAAGAAGTATTGTTAACAATTCCAAAAGCGAATCTAAACAAACTCGGAGTAAATCCACTCGAGAACCCACTTCTGTTGCCATCTTTAGCAAAAAAAGTATGTCGAGCTTGCTCGGTAGAAGTGTAATTGCCCCAATCGTCCATACCACTGGGGTCGTCAATTTTCACCCAGCAGGCGATAGTGAGTTCACTGTTTAGGTGTAATGAGGGGGAGTTTGGAATATGTATAGCGGAAGAGTTGTAGAATCCTCCAAATTTTACCGCACTGTTTGCCTTTCCGAAACGGTCTTCACAATATACGGCACCGCCTTGCAATGTACCGTTGTTATTGTTGCCGCTGGCATCAATGGCATTTCCATCAAGTTTCCACTGCCCTTTCAACCCGTTTGTGGGGATTTGCGCAAAAGCAGTTCCAAGAGTAAAAATTAGTATTAACGCAAACTTCGTACAAGTCATGAATGAAAAATTTTCAAGAAAACCGGCAAAAACTCTTTTCAAAATTTTTATTAATTATGATGTGCAAATAAAATAAAATTTCCCGATATATCAATACAAAAAACCAAACAACCAAAGTGGAATCCGGTTGTTGAAACCATATTCCAAATTATCTAAGGCAAGAAAACCGTTCTCTAAACCAACAATCTGTTCATGACCCTTGCTTTGGCCACCTACTTCAAATACATACTTATTGTTTACAATAAAATCTGCTTTTTTCGCGGAGGTTACCTCCCCAACTGTTTTCAATTGATTAAAAAAGAAAGTTTCCCGCAAATTTCCAATATTGGGGTTATTTTCCTCTAAAGCATACGCTAAATTTGTGTTATTGAGGTATATTTTTTCCGGTTTGGTCAAAATGCCTAATCCGTGAACATCCTGTTGCAATAAACTTAACAAATGCGCTTTTTCTAAAAATATCAAATAGTTGAGCAAACTTTTTCTGCTTACTTCCAATATAGATGCTAACTCTTTAATGTTAGGCGAAAATGGAACCCTCTGGGCAAGGATGAGCAATAATTGCTTAATTTTTTTGATGGTATGCACTTCAATACTTTCAACAGCCGGCAAATCGGTATCCAAAACTACATTGACCGTATGAAGTAACCTTTCTAAATATATTGCAGTATCTTCTTTGTAATAAGGATAATACCCCTGTTTTAAATATTGTTGAAACAAGGGCAAAGGTTTAATTTTTTTATTAACCTCAGTCGCTAAAGGAAGATGATTATTTAGCAAATCTTCTAAAGTAATGGGAGGGAAATCAATATTTTTTTCAAATAGAATAAACTCTCTGAAAGATAACCCATTTAGTGTATAATGTATGGATCGTCTGCTTAAATCAGCATTACCTTTATAGATTTCCAGCATGGATGAACCGGTAAAAACCACTTGTAAATCGGGAAAAGAGTCGTAAATATTTTTTATTTCCTGCGACCAGTTTTCATATTTGTGCACTTCGTCAATGAACAAGTATTTGCCACCCATTTTTTGAAAGTTGTTCGCCAAATCAAAAAGTCTATTCCCAGTGAACCAAATATTATCTAAACTAACATACAGCACATCTTTAGGATCGTTTCCAAAATTATTTTTGATATATTGCAGTAACAAGGTTGTTTTCCCCGTACCCCTTGCGCCGGTAATGGCAATTAACCGGTTATTCCATCTAATTTTTGAATAAAGATACCTAACAAAAGTAGAATCTGTTCTGGATAGATGTTGATAAAAAGAGTCGAATAAGTTTTCCATTTCGCGATTTATTATTTACGCTGCAAAAATATAAATGTTTTCTTTAGGTAACACAAATTGGCAAAAAATGTTTCTTTCAGGTTACATTTTTGCTACTCAAGGGGCTTTAATAAATAAGGGTTTAATGTTTTGAATTTTTGCTACTCAGGGGCTTTTAATAATTAGGGTTCAATGTATTAAATTTTAAATCTTAAATTATTTTACCACAACCTTCACAATCTTTCCTTCGGTGCGAACTAAATAAATCCCCTGCGGAAAATCAAAAGTGAGTTTCATACTGCTTTCTGTGGCAGTAAAACTCAGTACAATCTCGCCGATGTGGTTATATACATAAACCTTTTTTTCGGGTATTAAACCTTCAAGAGTTAGTAGGCTTCCTTTCGTAATAGGATTAGGGTACACGATCAGCGGGTTATAAGTTTCTGTTTCAGGGCATTTTGGTGCTTTATCGGGGTGTATAATAATCTTTTCGGTGGAGGGAAGTTCGCCAAAATTATTGGTAACCAACCGGTACGAGTAGTAATTGGGGGCAGTTTCCAACTCTTTATCGGGACCTTCCGAATAACTGAACGCGTTGATGGTGTGGGTCTCTTTTACTTCCTTTCCATTTTTGTACCACTTGCAGCCGGTAACCTCAAAGCCATCATCTGCTAATTTTTTGAGGTTGAGTAGAATAACTCTGTTGCAGATAATTACAGCGTAGGTGTCGAAGTCTAAGGAGTCGGGATGGATTATTCTAAAATTTGCGGTTAAAGAACGGTCGTTAATTACGGTAAAGGAGTAGGAACTGCTTGTAGGGAGTAGGTTGCTGTTTTCTGTCCAGTTTAAAAAACTGTAACCGGTTTCCGGAACAGCGGTTAATGTGGCTGTTTCATCACAATTAAATGTACCTGTTCCCGCCACTGTGCCGGTGCCTGCCGGAACTACTGTTGCCGTAACTTTGTAGGGTTCAAGCGGATTTAAAGTAAAAACCGCACTGAGATTTCCCGCAGAATCTACTGCCTGAATATGAACATACCTGCTCATGACTTGAATAGTGTAAATGAGTAATTGATTGTCTTTAGCCGCAAAAAACGGAGCGGATGAAATATCAGGAACACTAACGGGGTTGTTATTTTCTAAAATGTGGAAACCTTTCAAACCCGACTTGTTAACCAACTCAATAATATTTGATTTACAGGTATCAGAATAATCAACCATATTTATTGCTTTAACATAAAACTTATAGAGCGTTCCATTATCTTTTGAGGTTATGTCTATTTTGCTGCAAGTGGTTGTCTGCCGTTTAACTGTAGGCCTATCGGGAGCATCTATATCGGGAGCAGAGCAAACTCTTGTGTTTCTATCTGTAGTAAACTGAGCCAAGTACCACAAAGTATTGGCAATTATCTCTCTTTCGCCGATAGTGGATTCTCCATTGGAGTGTCCTGTTTGAATCAAAGCTGCATTGTTCCAAGTGGTGAGATAAAAATCGTTGGTTCCTCCATTTTGTATAATGACAGGTCCGGTAAACATACCTTCTAAAGGCTCAGGATAACTCATCCAAACAACTCCCCTCGCATATTGTACTGACGAATGAGCAAATGGGATATTTAGAACTGAACCATAGGGGATATGGTGTGGATATCTGAGTAAAAAACCATTATTAACTACTTCTATGCGAATACTTCCCCTGGCAAGATTAGCATTATAGGTCGGTATATACAAGTTTGTTTTATCTGACAATGTACAAAAAATCGGATTATTAATCCAATATGGCTCCGGGCCAAAAAGCACTTGTGTGTCATGTCCAAAGAGTACGCCTCTACCAGAATTAAGAAAATTTCTTACAGATTCGGCTGAACCATTAGTAAGGTCTTTGTTATTATTTCTATCCCACGAGCCGAACATTATCACATCATATTGATATTGCCCGCTTGCGTTTTTTAAATAATAATCGGGATTACTGTTAAAACTAGTAATTGACATAGGGGTAACACTAATTTTTCCTAACCCAACAGCAGGGTCGTGCATCCAACTTGCCAATGTATTAGACTCCGGTATGTCGGGGTAAACATTCAAGATGTTAATGGCTTTATCGCAATTAGTAGAGGTAGATTGCCAAATTTTCAGTGCATTATCCCATTGACAAAGGGTATAGCCGTATGTTTGAGTAGGTGGTGTGAGCCATTGCCACTCCAAGTTAATAAAGCCATCGGAGGAGGTGCCGGTGGAGTAAAGGTTTAAGCAGACAATATTTTGCGCACCGACCGGAAAAGCGTGGAGCATAAAAACAATAAGAAAACTGGTAAAAATTCTATTCATTATTTTGTGAAAACAAGATGATGCAAAAATAGAAAAAAACAGGCACAAGTTGGTTAACTCAAAAATTATTTGTATAGCCCCACTCTCTCATTTTCTGTCTTATATAGATATAATTACTATTTTTGCCGGAAAATTTCGAAATGAAAAAATATAATCGGCAATACTTATTAATGAAAAGATTATGAATAATATAGCACTGATTTTTGCCGGTGGTTCGGGTATAAGAATGAATATGCAAGCACAGCCCAAACAATTTTTGCAACTTCACGACAAAGAGATTATTATCCATACTGTTGAACATTTTGAGAATCACCCTGCTATTGATGGTATCGCAGTAGCCTGTATCAAAGAATGGATACCTTTTTTTAAATCTTTATTAGAAAAGTACCAAATAAAAAAGGTAAAATGGATCGTTCCCGGCGGAAATACAGGACAAGAATCCATATACTACGGATTGACTGCAATGAAAAACGAATGTGCTGATAATACTGTAGTTTTGATACACGATGGTGTGCGTCCACTAATTAATAGTGAACTGATTACGAATTGTATTCATACAGTTCAAAAACACGGTTCTGCTATAACTGTTACACCCGAAATTGAAACAGTGGTATCGCTTGATAACGAAAGAAAAATTACTTCAATTACCGACCGCAGTGTTTGTTTTCACGCCAAAGCACCTCAATGTTTCAGATTTAAAGATATTTTCTCTGCCCATAATTGTGCCAAGCAAGAAGGGCTAACCAACGTGATTGATTCTGCCTCATTAATGGCAAAATACGGGTACGAACTATATACAGTTGAGTGCGGCTATGATAACATAAAGATTACTACACCAACAGACTTTTATCTCTTTCGGGCATTGTTTGAAGCAAAGGAAAATTTGAAAATATTTGGATTGTAAATACTTACTGGTATGAGAGACATTATCCTCCAAGAAGATATTGAATATTTAGCAGATCGAAATGATTGGCTTGCATTGCATAATTCCTCTGTTCTCATAACCGGTGCTACCGGTTTAATTGGCAAACACTTGATTTTTTTACTGCGTTATCTCAATGAAAATAAAAATTCCAATATCAGGATTTATGCACATGTTCGTAATGAGCATAAAGCTAAAGAACTTTTCGGGAATGATGGAATCTCTTTTGTATTAGGTGACATTCGGCAACCGATTGAAATCTCAGATAATATTGATTTTATTATTCATGGGGCAAGCGTTACTCAAAGTCGTTCTTTTGTTGAAAAACCTGTTGAAACAATTGATATAGCATATATCGGCACGAAAAATATTCTCGAATTTGCCCGTAAGCAAAAAGTGAAAAGTGCTGTTTATCTGTCAAGTATGGAAGTTTTTGGCGTTACTGATCCGCAACTTGCAGAAGTGAAAGAAAACGATTATGGCTATATAGATATTCTAAACCCACGTAGTTCCTACTCTGAAAGTAAGCGGCTGTGCGAATGTTTGTGTGCATGCTACGCCTCAGAATATGGAGTTCCTGTAAAAATTGCAAGACTTGTGCAAACAGTCGGCACAGGAGCAGATTACAACGATTTGCGTATAACTGTTCAATTTTCCAGAAGCGCAATAGAAAACAAAGATATAATCCTAAAAACAGAAGGCCTTTCCAAACGTCCGATTGTTTACACACGAGATGCAGTTTCTGCGATATTGACTATTTTGCTTAAAGGAAATTCCGGAACATCTTATAATATTGCCAACAAAAACACTGTTAGTACTATCCGTGAAACAGCCGAAATGGTAGCAAAAAACATTTCCAATAATAGAATCAAGATTATTTTTGAAAAAAACTCACTTACTGAATATCCTCCCAATTATAATCTTAATCTTAACCTTAATCTTATGGAATCACTTGGCTGGAAGGCTGAAGTTGGATTAGAGGAAGCTTACAGAAGGATGATTGAAAGTATGAAACTCAGAAAAGAATGATATGAAAGGGAAGTTTTTTGTATTTCTATTAGGATATATTATCTACGTCTTTTCTTTTTTGGTGCCGCGCAGTAAAAAAAAATGGGCGTTTGGTAGTTTTCGCAATAGTTTTAACGACAATGCAAAATACCTTTTTATTCACTTATCGGAAAATAAACCGGATACCGAAATGGTTTGGATTAGTGCCAGTAAAAAAACAGTGAGCCATATTCGCAGTTTGGGTTTAAAAGCTGAATTTATTGGAAGTTTGAAAGGTTTATGGTTTGCCATAAGAGCGAAATACTGGTTTTTTAATGCCTATCCCTCCGATATATTGTTCTTTGCTTCCGGTGGTGCTACCTGTATCAACCTTTGGCATGGAGTTGGATTAAACAAAAAAATTGAATTTAGTATTACTGAAGGCATTTTAGCCAATCGTTTTGTAAAAAAAACACTTAAAGAACGTTTTTTTCATCCTGAATGTTACCGTCGACCCAATTATATGCTTTCAACTACACCGTTTCAGTCGGAAATGTTTGCCAAAGCGTTTAGAATAGAAATAAGTCAATTGTTAAATATCGGTTATCCCCGTAATACAATTCTGCTTGCCTCTGAAGAAGAAAGAGTTTTATTTATCGAAAAATACGAAAACCCACTAACCTCACAACTCATTCAAAAACTCAAACAATTCGACAAAGTATTTATCTACATGCCTACCTGGCGTGATTCGCAAAGCTCTGTTTTTTCAGAAAATATGGATTTGAATATATTGAACACTTTGATGAAAGAAAAAAACAGTCTTTTATTATTAAAACCACATGCCAATACATTCGTGGATAGTGAGATGTATAAAACTTATGAAAATATTCTTTTTGCAGATAAAAATATGGATGTTTATCCTGTTTTACCTTATACTGATGTGTTGATAACAGATTATTCCTCAATACTATACGACTACATCCTGATGACGGGCAAAAATCTTATTCTATATGTTTACGACTACCATGAGTATGCCAACCAGCGCGATTTTTATAAGGATTACCTGAATTATATCCCCGGAAAAATATGTTTCTCGTTTGATGAATTGACACAGTGCTTACAAACAGATGATTTTCAAATAAAGGAAGATATTAGAGACGAGGTAATAACCAAATTTTGGGGTAAAAATTGGAATAAAAGCATTGCGGAAATTTCGGAAGAGATAATTTCTAAAACAGTAAAGTAATAAATAATCAACGATATGACTTTAAAACGAAAAATCTGGAATTGTTATACTAAAACCATCTGCAATTTTTTTGTTTTCAGAAAAAGAAGAAACTGTAACTTTTCTCTTGATATCCCCCCTCCTCTTTGTCTAATTTCAATTGCTTTTAACAACGTTTTTTTGATTGAGGAACAAATTCGTTTGGTAAAAAAAAATATAATCGATTCAAATTTTACCTACATTGTTTGTGACAATTCTTCTGAGAAAAAGAAAAGAGGTGCTATAAAGTCAATCTGCACAAAAGAAAACATTCCTTATTATAGTTTACCGTTTAATTGGTTTAGTAAAATTCATAAACAACCAAGTTATTCTCATGGTCTGGCGATGAATTGGATTTACTATAATATTGTTGTAAAAATGAAACCAGATGTTTTTGGTTTTATTGACCACGATATTTTTCCAATAAAACCTTACTCCGTATTACAAAAAATTAAGCATCAAGATTTCTATGGAAAGTTGAATAATAGAACACCTGATAATCACTGTAGATTTATTTGGTATTTGTGGGCAGGTTTTTGTTTCTTTAAATTTGAAAGCATAAAAAATCTTAACATCAATTTTATGCCTTGCAAAATTGATGGCGTTTTTCTTGACACTGCAGGTAGTAACTATTCTATTTTATATTCAAAATACCACATGGAACAGCTGCATTTTACTGATCCTGTTATAGAATTTTTTATTAGAGATGGAAATATATATCATTCTGATATTTTGCATTTTATTGACAACGATTGGCTGCATACCATAAATGGCTCAAATTGGGCTAAAATAAAAGGTAAAGATGAATTCTTGAGAGAATTTTTAAAGCAATATTGATATGTACAGTTGTTGAATTTACGGTAAAGTAATGACACCATTTACACAATTTTTGCTAGCAATAACAAAAGAATGGCAGTCGGTTTTACCCTCAAGAAATAAAAAAACCGCCTGAACTTCATTAATTGGTTTATATTCTCATGCATTACTTGATTTTTCTTAATCAAACAAGTTTCCAGAAAGGCTTTTTTAAGCGAGGTGTGCCTCAAAATAAATCTAAAATCTGAATAAATAACTCTTAGAAAACCCTCCAAATAACAATCCTGATATTTATCAAAAATATTTTCTTCGAGTAACCAATGCTTCAGATTTTCAAAAAATAAAGACGCTTTCTTTGGATTACAATGTTCTATACTATGTACTATACTTTCAGGGTTCTCCCTGTAATAATATAAAGGCTCTGAAACCAAAGCCAATTTATTGGCAACCAAATACGCCTGATAAAGAAACTTCCTGTCTTCAGATATCATTTTTTTAGAATCAAAAAAAAACAAGTTATGTTTTTTGATGAAATCGGTTCTGAAAAGATGATTATTTACAATTCCGCATATACGATTTTGTTTCATTATTTCCCCAATTGCAACATCTTTCAGGTGTATGAGTTGTTCTGGGGTCAATTCCGGAAATTTTAGATAGTCAATCTGTTTGCCGTTTTTATATCTGAAAACATTACATCTCACTATTTCGGCATTTTCTTCAATGGCTTTATGGTATAGAAGTTCATACATGTTGGGTTTAACCCAATCGTCCGCATCACAAAAACCAACATAATCGCCGGTAACATATTGCATTCCAACATTTCTGCTAAGTCCACAATGAAGATTTACCTTGTTGCGAACCACCTTAATACGTGTGTCTTTTTCCCGATACTTTTCGGCAATAAAATCAGTGCCATCAGTTGGGCAATCTAACACAACAATAATTTCTATCTCTTTTAATGTTTGGTTAATAAGAGAATATAAACACTCTTCAAAATAGTTCACCGCATTATAAGTTGGAATTATTATACTTACCTTGGGCATATTCAATTTATTGAATTCTATATTGGTTGATATGGATTTTGAGTGCAAAGAAACAAAAAAATTGTTTTTTCACATTTCATAACATTTTTCTAAAAGAATAAAAATCGACTTTGAGTTGGATTATTTAAGTGAAAATGCTATTTTTGCCCAAGATTTCTTCAGCGAAACCTTGATTTTTGGTTATGAAAAATGAAATGAAACTCTTTTTTCTTTATGCTTAGTATCATCATTTGCACCTACAACCGAGATAAATATATCTACAACCTCCTGCAAAGTCTGGCACTTAACAATTTTCCTGCCGAACTGTATGAAATTGTTTTGATTGATAATAACTGTACCGACAAAACCGAAGAAAAGTGCAAACAGTTTCAACAAGATTATCCGCATATTAATTTCAATTATTTCGTTGAACAAAATCAGGGGCTCTCTTATGCCCGCAACCGTGGAATTAAGGAAGCAAAAGGGGATATACTCATCTATGTGGATGACGATGCATTGGTAAATAAAGAGTACCTTAGCACTTATTATGAACTGTTTGAAAAAGAAAAACAGATTTTTGCCGCCGGAGGACCTATTATTCCTCAGTATGAAACTAAACCTCCTAAGTGGCTCTCCTATTTTACGAAAGAACTGCTTACCGGTTATCTGTATCAGGGAAATAAAACCGGAAAGTTTAAAAGAAGATACCCGGGAGGAGGAAATGCAGCCTATAAAAAAGAGGTTTTTGATAAAACCGGATTGTTTAATGTTGACCTTGGTCGTAAAGGATATAACTTGGTGGGTGCTGAAGAAAAGGATATTTTTGACAAAATGACCGCCATGGGGATGGCGTTTTATTACACCCCAAATGCAATATTGTATCATATCATTCCTGAAACAAAATTAACCAATGATTATTTTAACCGCCTTACCTTTTCCATAGGTCGCAGTGAAAGAATAAGAACGTTAAGTGTCTCAAAGAAAAAATATTTGAAACGTCTTGCGTCGGAGTTTATTAAATGGATAGTTTCGACTATTCTGTGTCTGGGCTACACCCTCATTGGTTCCCCCCAAAAAGGCACCAAACTCCTTCTCTTCAGAAGGAATGTTACCAAAGGATTGTTGAGTTCCGAACAGTAATTTAAATGTCAATTGCTTCTGTTGACTTGTAAAAATCAGATGAATTTTATCTGTCACTTTTTTTCATACATTTGCGCTTCAAAATTTTAATCATTTGGGTTATGAAAATTGCAATTGTTGGAACAGGATATGTGGGTTTGGTTACGGCTACCTGTTTGGCGGAAGTGGGACTTAATTTGATATGTTTAGACGTTGATAAAAATAAAATTGAGAAACTTAAAAAAGGGATCTCTCCTATTTATGAGCCGGGGTTAGAAGAGATGTTGCAACGTAACATAGAAAAAGGAAGGTTGTTGTTTTCAACATCTTTAGCCGAAATTATGCCGGAAGTGGATGTAGTTTTTTCAGCAGTGGGAACCCCCCCCGACGAAGATGGAAGCGCCGATCTAAAGTATGTGCTGGATGTGGCTAAAACTATCGGAGAAAATATTAAAAAATATGCATTAATTATCACCAAAAGTACTGTGCCGGTAGGAACTGCAAAACTTGTGAGGGACACCATCCAATCAGAACTTGACAAAAGAGGAGTGCAAATAGAGTTTGATGTGGCTTCAAATCCGGAATTTCTAAAAGAAGGAGATGCTATCAGCGATTTTATGAAACCCGACCGCATTGTTTGCGGAGTAAATTCAACCAAAGCACAGGAGATTTTGGAAAAGATATACGCCCCTTTTGTGTTAAACGGCCATCCAATTATTTTCACTGATATTGCTTCTGCCGAAATGATTAAATATGCTGCCAATGCCATGCTTGCCACCCGAATCAGTTTTATGAACGATATGGCAAACCTGTGTGAAATTGTGGGCGCCGATGTCAATATGGTAAGAAAAGGAATTGGAAGCGACTCGCGAATTGGAGGTAAATTTTTACATGCCGGCACCGGTTACGGAGGCTCCTGCTTACCCAAAGATGTGAAAGCACTGATTAAAACTGCCGACAAGTACGGTTACTCCTTAGAAGTTCTTAAATCCGTAGAAAATGTGAATAACCGCCAAAAGTCGGTGCTTTTTAACAAGTTAAACCGCTATTATCAGGGTAATCTTAAAGGGAAGCGTATCGCTTTGCTGGGCTTGGCATTTAAACCCAATACAGATGATATGCGGGAAGCACCGGCATTGACAATCATAGAAAAATTACAGGAAGCAGGTTGCTCTATTTATGCGTATGACCCTGTGGCTATGGATGAATCTAAACGCAAAATCGGAGTCTCTGTTCATTATTGCAAAGACCTGTACGAGACCTTGGAAAATGCAGATGCTATGGTATTAGTAACAGAATGGACAGAATTTAGAATTTTAGATTTGAAAAGAGTTAAAACATTGATGAAAAATGCCGTTGTTTTCGATGGTAGAAATATTTATAACTATCAGGAAATGAAAACAAACGGAATTGATTATTTCTGCATTGGTAAAAAAATAAAATAGTTAAGTTAAAGTATGGCAAAAGATTTTACAACAAAAGAAGAAGACTATTCAAAATGGTATAACGACATCGTGAAAAAAGCGGATATGGCGGAGAACTCTGCTGTGCGCGGTTGTATGGTAATTAAACCCTACGGCTACGCCATCTGGGAAAATATGCGCGATGCGCTCGACAAGATGTTTAAAGATACAGGACATGTGAACGCCTATTTTCCAATCTTCATCCCCAAATCGTTTTTTTGCAGAGAAGCCGACCACGTGGAAGGATTTGCCAAAGAGTGCGCCGTAATTACCCATTACCGACTTAAAAATGACCCCAACGGCGGACTGATAGTAGATCCTGACGCTAAATTGGAAGAAGAGCTGATTGTGCGTCCCACCTCCGAGACAATTATTTGGGATACCTACAAAAACTGGATTCAATCCTACCGTGATTTACCGATTTTGGTAAATCAGTGGGCGAACGTAGTGCGCTGGGAGATGCGTACCCGCCTCTTTTTACGCACCGCAGAATTTTTGTGGCAGGAGGGACACACCGCACACGCCACCCGCGAAGAAGCCGTTGTTGAAGCAGAAAAAATGCTGGACGTGTACGCCGAATTTGCCGAAAAATTTATGGCAATGCCGGTGTTGAAAGGAATAAAATCGCCTAACGAAAGATTTGCAGGTGCCGAAGAAACCTATTGCATTGAAGCCCTGATGCAAGATGGAAAAGCCTTACAGGCAGGCACTTCACACTTTTTGGGACAAAATTTTGCCAAAGCATTCGATGTGAAATTTCTGAATAAAGAAAATGTGCTGGACTATGTTTGGGCAACCTCGTGGGGCGTGTCCACCCGATTAATCGGTGCGCTCATTATGTCGCATTCCGACAACAACGGATTGGTGTTACCTCCGAAATTAGCACCTTTGCAAGTAGTGATCATTCCCATATACAAAACAGACGAGCAATTGAAAGCAATTCAAGAGAAAGTGGCAGAAATTAAAAAAACCTTAGTAACTAAAAACATCTCTGTTAAATTTGATGATGACGACTCCAAACGTTCCGGCTGGAAATTCAATGAATATGAATTAAAAGGAGTTCCTGTAAGAATTGCCATTGGTCCGCGCGATTTGGAAAATAATCAGGTAGAGATTGCCCGCCGCGATACCCTCGAAAAAGCAACCGCCTCCTTCGATGGTTTGGCAGAACACATTGAAGCATTGTTGGAAGATATTCAACAAAACATTTACAATAAAGCGTTGAAATTCAGAGAAGAAAACACACACAAAGCCGATTCTTGGGAGGAGTTTGTGGATATTTTGGACAATAAGGGCGGTTTCGTATTGGCGCACTGGGATGGCACTTCCGAAACCGAAGAACTGATTAAAGAGAAAACAAAAGCCACTATCCGCGTGATTCCGTTTGGTAATGAAAAAGAAGCCGGCAAGTGTATTCTTACGGGTAAACCGTCATTGCAAAGGGTGGTGTTTGCCAGGGCGTACTAATTTAAAATTTAAAATTTAAAAGATTTAATAATTTAAATTCACGTTGAAAGGAATTCCCCTCCTTTATAAAGGAGGGGTGCCTGAAAGGCGGGGTGGATTACATATAAATGAATGCAATTGAAAATAATTAATCGGCTTTTTTCGTGGGTTTTTATTGTTTTGATAAAAATATATCAATACACGTTGTCTCCTTTTTTGGGCAAGCAATGTCGTTTTACGCCCACTTGCTCTCAATACGGCATTGAAGCACTTCAAAAGCACGGCGCGTTGAATGGAAGTTGGCTTACCCTAAAACGGATTTTACGCTGTAACCCCTGGGGGGGAAGCGGCTACGACCCGGTTCCGTAGCGGATAACAAAAGCCAAAATTACTTTAACTTACAAATATACTCTGCAAGGGTTTGAAAGGCAATAGCCATACGAAGTCTCATCGTGGGTGATGCCCCGCCTCTCACATTATCAATATTTAAGGTGCAAACCACATTGTCCGTTCGCATATCTATGATGTCGGCGGTTCCATTAATAGCTACCCCGCCGGCTGTGGAGGGAGCATAAGGAATAAATGCGCCGGCATCGTTACCCATATCCAACACCTTCACATACACTACAATTTTATAGTCAACCTCATCTGTATAAGATACTATTTGCATCTTTTTCTTGTTAAGAAAGTTGAAACGGGCAGTGAAGTAATTTTCTACGAGGGCTTTAGCATCCGATACTTCTCTTAAAGTCCCATCTTTTACACTTTTCAGATGTTCTTCAAGTGGTTTTGCACCCACTTTTGCGGCAGATAAATCAATTTCCAAAAGTGCGGTTGAACTTTGTTTCAAAACCGAGGGACTTCCCGATTTTACCGTTACAGGTTTGCCTGCAAAGAGGCTCAATGTTGCTGTGAAGCAAAATAAACTGATAAATAATACTAATGATTTTTTCATAACTTATTGTTTTAAAGTCTGTTCCTTTTACAGACGGTTAGAAATGATAACTTCGGCGAAAATAGAAAAAAAATATATTTTTGCGCCCCCGAATTTTAACATTCAAATTATTATAAACCAAAAAGAAAGGAGACAAACATCGCAACGCAAAACTATCAACCTTATGTTCGGAGAGGTGCTCCAAAAAAAAGAGAAGCCGCTCACAAAATAAATGAACACATCACTTCGCCAATGGTGCGTGTGGTAGGAGATAATTTAGAACCTCAAATTTTATCACTTCGTGAAGCGCTTTATTTAGCAGACCGTTATGAATTAGATTTGGTAGAGATATCTCCGCAGGCAAACCCGCCTGTTTGTAAAATAATGGATTACCAAAAATTCATTTATGAACAAAAGAAAAAACAAAAAGAGATTAAAGCAAAATCTGCCAAAATTGTGGTAAAAGAGATTCGATTAGGACCACACACCGATGACCACGACTTTGAATTTAAAGTAAATCACGCGGTTAAGTTTCTAAAAGAGGGTTGTAAAGTGAAAGTAGATGTTTTCTTTAAAGGAAGAATGATTGTTTATAAAGACCAGGGCGAACTTATTTTGTTGAAATTTGCGCAAGCCGTAGAAGAATTTGGAAAACCCGAACAACTCCCCAAACTCGAAGGAAAACGAATGATAATGATACTAAACCCCAAGAAATAATTCAAAATTTAAAATTTAATATTTAATAAATCAGATAACTTTCAATCTTAAATCTTACATCGAATTGCATAACACACTATATTATTCACCTATTAAAATTTACTAAAAATGCCAAAAATGAAATCGAAATCCGCTGCCAAGAAGAGGTTTACCCTTACCGGCACCGGTAAAGTAAAAAGACATCATGCCTATCACAGTCACATCCTTACGAAAAAATCTACCAAGAGAAAACGTAATCTGACTTACAGCGCTATCGCCGATAAGAGCATGGAAAGTACCATCAAGAAAATGTTGGGACTATAGTTAAAATGAATTATTAATTTACCATCAGCACATTAAGAGTTTGATTAACAAAACGCTGACGTAAAAAAAAGAAAGGAGAATTTATGCCAAGATCAGTAAATCATGTTGCTTCAAGAGCACGTAGAAAAAAGATTTTGAACCGTACCAAAGGGTACTTCTTACGCCGCAAAAACGTATGGACCGTTGCCAAGAACACTTGGGAAAAGGGACAACAATACGCCTACCGCGATCGTAAAAACAAAAAAAGAGCCTTTAGAAGTTTGTGGATTACCCGTATTAATGCGGGCGTTAGAGAGCACGGCTTATCGTATTCCGTATTTATGGGTACGCTTGCAAAGAAGGGTATTGAACTGAACCGCAAAACCCTCGCCGACCTCGCAATGAACAATCCCGAGGCATTTAAAGCCATTGTTGAACTTGTTAAAAAGTAACCAACACAAAATTAGTAAAGTGTGTATGCAATAAAAACGTAGGGGTCGAAAATTTTCGACCCCTTGTTTTTTATGGTATTACGATTTTGTGATTTTCAATCCCGTTTTGCATTGCAATTCTCACAAACACCATCGTTGTGCTACTGAGGTTTGTCGGAATTAGCACATTTTCGTTACTGTTAATTTTATATTCTGTAATGAGTTTTCCGGTAATATCAAACATCTGAATATTTTCAATATATCTGTTTTCGGGATTGATGATGTTTAACATTTTTCCGGAGGCAAACACGTTCATCAGGTTTTTGTTACCCTCGTTAATTCCCCATTGTTGTGTGGTAAAGCTGCCTTGCGGAGCCCATTCGCTATAGACGCTATTGGTTGGAGAATAGCAAAAGGCTCTTACTGACCACAAATAGAATGTGTTTGGAATAAGTTCCTGTAGAAAATAAGAGGTTTCTTCAATATCATTAATGTTAATCCAGGAGGTATCCGATGCTTCACGGTAGCGAAGGTCCCAGCGTGTATTTCCAAGACTTGCTGTCCAAGATAATACCGCACTTATGGTGGTAATTTCCGTAACTGTTAAATTCACAGGAACATCGCACGGAGTAATGTCGTTGCCGGTATGAAAGGATTTGGTTTCCGACCAGTCGCTATAAACGCCCTCAGAGCAGATACTACGTACTTTAACATAATAAACTTTGTCGGCTTCAAGGTTTTCCAATGTATAAGAATGAGCACCAATAACTTCTACTACTTTTGCCAATCCGTCTTCAAAACGATATTCCAGTTCATAGTCTTCGGCAACTCCATTCCAAGTTATTAAAGCACTACAGCAACAGCCAACCTGAAGTTCTGCTTTGACGTTTGTAGGTGGCAGACAAACAACCACCCCATTATCTCCCAGTGTACCATCAAAATTAATCCGCTGCACATAGATTTTCTTGCTTCCGCCGGGGTCGCCCTCAATCTTTCTCTCATCATTCCATGCCGTTAGCCAATAATTGTTAAAAACCAACGGAGAGGAAACCAATCTTCCTTTGAAACCCACAGGCGTTGAAAACTGTATAATCTCCTCATTCCAAACATATTCGCCGTTGCTGTTTAAGAGCGTGATGTTGTTAATATCCCAGCCATATAAATACTCTGGATGCCAAGTATTTGAGGTAAAAAACACGGCTACATTACCGTTTTTTTCGCTTTGGATGGAGTAAAATGCAAGGCTGTGGTTATATGTATATGGAGATATTATTTTTCCGTTATTTCCCCACAGCAATTCTGAAGATGAAACTTTAATTTTTTGCGCTACCAACTGCTGCCAGGATTGCGTATCATTTGTTTCTCTCCATGTAACATATAAAAATCCTTCAGCCGCGTTGAAATACATTTCGGGGTAAAAACTTCGTAAAGAGCTATGCCCAACTTTCAATCCCGCATCTCCGGTTGGAAATCCGTGCGTTCCATTAGTCTTAACATGTGCCACATACGTAGATTCTATCCAGGTATTGTTTCTATCATCAAACCAACCCACAAAAGCACCGCCCATTTGGTCGGAGATAGCTCTAACTACTACCCAAGCAGGCGTATATCCAAAATTACCGTTGAAAACTGTTAAATCATTAGCCCAAACTGCAGCACCGTTGATATTTAACTTCCTTGCTTTGAGAGCTTTATTAAAAACACTGGGTCCCCTATAATAAACAACTATTATATTGTTGTCATCTGAATTTACTAAATAGGGATATTCATTGCTTGCTGAACTCTCATAAATTCGAGTTTCTGTTCCATTCCAAAGCAGTTCGCCGTTTTGAGATATTCTTTGCAACTGGATGTAAACATTACCTTCTTCAACCATCCAGGCGCAAACATAACTTCCATCTTCCAACTGCACAATCTTAATATCGGCAACCAAACCGTATGCCATTCCGCTGCAGAGGTCAACACCATTTTCGCCCCACAGCATCTCTCCGGTTTGAGAAACTTTGTAAAGTGTGTAACTGATGTCTATACCCGGAGAATTTCTACAGTCCGTAACCACAACGAGTGCGTTCCCATCTGCATCCAAGAACAAGATTTCGCCGGCCATTATCCATGATAGAGTTTGTTTATTACTAATTAGTTTGCCCTGATCAGAAAAGAGCATATTTCCATTTACATCAATAATTTGGATAAAAGTTGCAGTGTTTCCTCCTATTGGGCGGTTAAAAACAACAAAGGTGGTGCCATTGCCGGCTACTTTCAAATCGTGGTCGTAAATTTCGGTGGCAAGCGGCGTAATGCGGTTATTTTCTGCGGGATTGTTGCTCCATTGAGCGAAAGCAATCATACTGATTGCTGCAAAAACAAGGGTAAAAAGGGTGTTTTTCATAGATGATAAATTTTATGAATTTGAAAGTACAAAATTAATAAAAATTATGAACTCGTTTACATCGTTGTTGTATTTTGCGAATTTATTGCGGGATTAACTACAAATCTCGTTGCCCTCTCAAAAATTCCCGTCAAATATGCTATTAACATTCCGTAATTGGTAATAGGAGTTCCGGCGTCCACGGCAGGTTTTAAACGGTTAAGAATCTGTTTTTTGGTAATCATACAACCCCCGCACTGCACCACCAAGGCGTATTTTTCAATATTTTCAACGGGGGTTAACCCCGAAACAAAATCAAATTGCAGTTTTTTGCCGGTGTATTCGGTAAGCCATTTCGGAATTTTCACTCTGCCAATATCTTCGCAGGAAGTTAGGTGGGTACACGATTCCATTACGAGCACAGCATCGCCATCCTTTAAGTTTTCGATTTGGGGTGTACCTTTCAAGTAGTTTTCGTAATCGCCTTTCAATCTCGCCAATAATATACTGAAACTTGTAAGCGGAATATTTTCCGGAATGAGCGGCACCACCGTTTTAAACACCTGACTATCAGTAATAACTAAGTTCGGTTGGAGATTTTTTTTTAACCACAAGGGACACAAAGAATGCACAAGGGACACAAGACGACTTTGTGAACTTTGTGAAATAACTTTGTGAACTTTGTGTTTAATAAACGTAGAAACCTTATCCTCTTTCATTACAACAGCCACGGCGTTTTGGTCTAATATTGCGCGGATAGTTTGCACCTGCGGCAAAATCAGTCTGCCCTCCGGTGCTGCGCTGTCAATGGGCGTGATGAGCAGCACCGTATCGTTTTCTTTAACAAGACCTTCCAGCAACGAATGGGTATGATATGCAGAAACGGGCATTTTTTGTTTCATTGCCTCAATCAATTCGGAAATTCCCAATCCGGTTTTGGCGCTGATGGAAATCACAACATTATTATTGTCAATAATAATTTTTCTTATATCAACAATATCCGATTTATTATTCACAACGATAAACGGCGTATCCAATTCGCGCAATTTTTCAACAATATTAATTTCTTGAATTTCAAACAGATAATTATTAATCACAAGGATTGCCAAATCAATATGTTTGAGTACGTTTTCGGTTTTTTCCACCCGTTTTTTTCCCAATTCGTTCACATCATCAATTCCGGCGGTATCAATCAGAACTACCGGACCGATACCCGAAATCTCCATAGTTTTCTTCACGGGGTCGGTGGTGGTACCGGCAACCTCAGATACGATGGCGATTTCCTGCCCTGTAAGTGCATTGATGAGCGCGCTTTTGCCAACATTTCTTCGCCCGAAAATCCCAATGTGTGGGGATGAATTTTGAGTTTTCATTATTGAAAAATTTATTAATTAATATCTGTGTAAATCTGTTCAATCTGTGTCATCTGTGTGCTTAGTTGTTACAAATACCTTTATAATCACAATATTTACAATTATCCTCCACCTCTGTTTGTGTAAATGCTGTTTCCACATCCAAAATAGAGGAAAAAATCCCTTTCAAATGTTCTTCAAAAAGTTGCAGCATTTCAGAGGTTACTATTGTTTCTTTTTCAATTTCAGTATAGCAAATATATTCCTCATTTTGCTTGTACAATTCCTGAAAAGCAATAATTCCGCACTGCACTTCTGCTGTTTTTAGCAGAGAAATATCATTATCGTTTTGATATAAATACGCATAACACAGCAATTGAAAGAGTTGTGAGTATTTTAGGTCAGCAAATATATCTGCAAAATTTTCTGCCTTGCATTTCAGATTTTTGGGTTCCACGAATCCTGTTTTGTAATCCAGGATGGTTACTTTATTGTCGCGCATCTCTACCCTGTCGGTTTTTCCTGCAAATTTCAATCTATACTCCTCAATTTCAACCTCGGTATTCAACCATTTTTCCGTACAAATAATCTGATATAGAGTTTTTTTCCACTCGGCACGAACTACCTCAATATAATCCAGCACCGTTTTTTTAACAATCTGACCGGCTAAAAAGAGTTTTCCCTGTTCAAAATCTTCATTCGCCAGTTCCGGCTGTTTTTTAAAAGCTAAATGCACAAATTCATCAATATTTTCTGCAAACTCTGATAAAATTGTAGAAAATTGTGCCTGTTTTTGTTGTAATTTTACAAAAATATCTTCTAAAACACTATGAATCACTGTTCCAATAATTGCACTTTCGTTACTTTCATCAAAAGTCTCCTGTGTTTTTATTTTCTCAATATTTTGCAAATAAAATTTTAAAGGACATTGAATATAAGTGATTAAGGAGGAGGGAGAGTAGCGAAAATTGGATAGTTTTTCTAAAATAGCATCATTTTTTGCAATACTGATTTTTGAATCACTTGCAGAAAACGAAAACGGAACACTATACTGTTGGTAATTAATCTTGATAGTTTGTTGCAGGCTTTGTTTTTTCACTTCAAACGCCAATTGTTCTATAAACCTGCTTTTTTCCGCCAAGTTGCCTGATGAATCGTTATCATAAATAAGGAAAATATTTTCGGCACGCTGCAGCAGGCGGAAAAAATGGTAGCCCATAATAGCATCATTATACTTGGGTAGTGGAAGTTGGAAATGTCTCTTTATATCATACAACAATAATGAGGGATCTGTTTTTCCTTTTGGCAAAACGCCTTCGTTCATATTCAACACGATAACATTCTTAAAATCAAGCATTCGGGTTTCCAACAATCCCATAATTTGCAAGCCTTCGTGGGGATTTCCGCTGTAAGGAATGGCAGCAGCATTCAGTTTTTCCTTCAAAAAATACTCTACAATGGCAAAATCCAATTCTGTCGCGCCGGAAAAAAACTTCAATAAAAATGCAGAGATATCTTCTATAATGTTGGCAATCAATGAATAGGAACAATCTGCTTCTAATACTGCGTTTTCTTTTCCATACTGTTGAAATTTATCTTTCAGAAACTGTAAAAATTCAAATCCTTGTGTTTTCAGGTTGTAGAGCGGCTTTTGCAGCCGGTTGTTTAGTTTTTCTTCGTCAATATATTGTAATAATTGCTGGGCAGTGGAGGTAGTGGTAAGGGGGTATCCCATTGTAATATTCGCATTTTCACAGTTATAGGCGTGAACAAATGGAATAAGCATAGATTGATCGGCAAAGACCAATACCGTGTTGTTCAAATTTCCCTGTTTTTGTTCTATTGCGTTCAGTATTTCAATAGCCTGATACACTTGTGCTGTGCGTTTCGGAGCGCCGATACAGGAGATTTGTTTGGGAATATCTTTAAAAAAGTTCGATTTGGCAATCTCGGGTATTCTCAGTTTTTGTTGAATCTCCTTGATGAAACCTCCGTAGTTTTCTTCGTAAAAACAATCGATATCAAAATAGATTTCGGCTTTGTTGTTTACATAAAAAGAGTGCAAAATCTCTAATTCGGCAGGCGTTGCAGCGTTAATGCCCGCAAAAATGTAGCGGAATTTTTTACCACAAGGAACACCAAGGGTTTCACAAGGGTCACAAAGAATTGTGTCCATTGTGATTTCTTTGTGCACTTTGTGGTTAAAACGATTAGCTGCATCTCGGTAAATCATCCCCTCATACCCCAAATTGTCATCACGCAACATTTGGGTAAAATCTGCGTATAAATCAGCGAGTTGCGCATAAAACTCCAGATATTTTCGTTGCATTTCGGTAAGAATCTCTTTTCCGAAAGAGGTTTCCAGCGTTTTAATATCGGAGAGATTTGTGAAAATCGCTGATGCATCTACCAAGTGCATATCAATTTCATCAATATCGTGCAAAAAGAGAGGTGCCCAAGTTAAAAATGTTTGAAAAACATCCCATTTTTCCGGATTTTTTTTTCGATAAATATCAAATATACGTATCAAAAGTTCGTCTTTTTCAATTTTTTTTAAAGAGGACAAACTTTCAATAAACTCGTTTACCGAGATGATATTTGGGGCGAACACTGGGTTGGAAAACCGGAGTGCCAATTCGCGAAGAAGTTCCCGCTTAGCCCGTTTATTGGGCACCACTATCGTTGTGTTTTCTAACGGAATATCGTTTTGAGCGGCAATTTTTTCGGCAAGAAGGGAGAGGAACGAGGGCATAAGTGGTGTTTTTTTGTTTAAGTATCAGTATAAAAACCCGAACATCCAAAGGGGAATTTTCTTATCAAAACCGTATTCTATGTTATCGGCAGCAATATAGGCATTGCCTGTGTCTTTAATTTGTTTACCCGACTTGCTTTTTCCTCCGATTTCAAATAAAAACTTCTTATCTACCCAGAAATCGCCGTTATTTGGATATTCAACAGTGTGATTATATGATAATTGGTTAAGAAAAAACGTTTCACGAATATTGCCGATATCTGTATTATTTTCTGCAAGTGTATAGACAAGGTTTGTGTTTTCAAGGTAAATTTTTTCCGGTTTTTGCAATCTGTTTATCCCTAAAATATCTTTTTGTAAATGGTGTGTCAACTTTGTTTCCTGCAAATGATAGAGGTAAGATAGGAGTGTATTTCTGTGAATTTCAATACGTTTGCTCAAGCTATCAATATTTGGGATAAAAGGTACCGATTCGGAAATAATTTGCAAAAGTTGCTTTATTTTTGGGATATATGCGGGTTCAACATTGCGGCACAAAGGCAGTTCTACTTCCAGAATTAGATTTACAATTTCCTCCAAGCGGTACGAAAAACGCGTAACTCCTTCTGTAAAAAAGGGATAGTAGCCGCGCTGCAAATAGTCGCTAAAAAATTGCAATGGCTTAACGATATTGACAACATTATCCGAAATATCTTTATGAACTCTCAAAATATCAGATAATGCTAGTGATTGAAAGTCTGTTTTTTGTGTAATATTCAAATATTCCCGAAACGAAAGTCCTTGCATTTCATACACAATTGCTCGGCGGCTTAAATCTGAGCGGGCATTCAAGATTTCAAGCAATGAAGAGCCGGTAAAAACTATTTTTAAATCGGGAAAGTCATCGTAGATATTTTTGATAGCTTGCGACCATTTCGGATATTTATGCACCTCGTCAAGAAACAAGAATTTACCTCCGCGTTTGGAAAAAAAATCAACTAACCCGAGCAGGTTATGTTCGGCAAACCATAAATTATCAAGTGAAACATACAGTGAATCGGAACTGTTGCCTAAAACTTTTTTAATCCGTTGCAGCAGTAGGGTTGTCTTCCCAACTCCCCTTGCACCACGAATGCCTATCAGGCGGTCGTTCCAGTCAATTTGGAACATTATACTGCGAATAAAACGAGTATCCGTGTCCCGAACTTTTTGATACGATTTTTCTATCAGAGTATCCATAAATTGTGATATTTTGTACAGTGTAGTGTGAAATATTAGTCAAATTTTATATACTACGGTGTGCAAAAATACACTTTCTTTTAAAAGTGGTGGTTTTTTCAACTTTTTTTTAATTTTTTTTATCACGAAGCAAGAGATCGATTTTTTTCGTTCTTATCCGAAAAACTTTACTTTTGCGCTCTCAAAAAAGCAACGGCTCTGTAGTTCAATGGATAGAACGGAAGTTTCCTAAACTTTAAATTCGGGTTCGATTCCCGGCGGAGCTACGAAAATAAATATTATTATTAATTGGGCGTTCCCCTCACTTTCCGAACGCGCGGGGGCTTGCGGGGGCGGAAAGTGAGGGGAACGCCCAAAGAAGAATTAACAATTGACAATTAAAAATTTGGTAACATGAAAAAATGCCTGCTTGCAGTAATTCGTGGACAAAAAAATTCTATCCCACTTTCCCTTATTCAATTTTTTATAGACTTTTGCAGTTTGTTATGAAAAACACGCTACTGTTTCTTGTTATTCTGCTGATGGTTACGCAATTATGTGCACAAAAAGTAACACTCTCCGGTATTGTTACCGATGCGGCAAGCGGAGAAACCATTACCGGCGCGTATGTTATCCTGAAAGATACACTCTCGAAATCTTCTCCGCAGGGCACCATTACCAATACCTCAGGATTCTATTCCATTACGGTGGAAAAAGGAACCTATTTGCTGAATGTTGTTTTTTTAGGATATAAACAGATAACTGAAACAATTACCATTACTTCCCACCAAAAAAAAAATATAGATATTGAATACCTCTCTATTCTTGCCGATGAGGTGGTAATTACCGGAAAAGCCGCAGATAGAAATGTGATGAGCGTGGATGTGGGCAGAATGGAGATGAAAATAGAAACCATTAAAGCCCTGCCCGCGTTTATGGGCGAAGTGGATGTGCTGAAATCAATCCAACTGCTCCCCGGTATTCAGTCGGGCTCGGAAGGAAACAGCGGGTTTTATGTGCGCGGAGGAAACGCCGACCAAAACCTGATTCTGCTGGATGAAGCCGTAGTGTATAATCCGGGGCACCTGTTCGGTTTCTTCTCTATCTTTAATGCCGATGCCGTGAAAAACATCGAGGTTTTGAAATCAGGAATGCCCGCCAACTACGGCGGTCGCCTCGCTTCCATTGTGGATGTGTATCAAAAAGAGGGAAATATGAAAAAATATGAACTCGACGGCGGAATCGGGGTTATCTTTTCCCGCTTTACGCTTCAAGGTCCTATCAAAAAAAACAAAGCCTCTTTTATTGTCTCAGGCAGAAGAACTTATATCGACTGGATTATTCAGCCATTTTTGAAAAAAGACTCGCCGTTTAAAAATGCCAAGTTTTATTTCTACGATTTGAATGCCAAAGTGAATTACATCATCAATGATAAACACCGGATTTTTATTGGTGGGTATTATGGAAGTGATGTGTATGGATTTAAGTCACGCAGCGGGCATATGAGTTCGCTTTTTTCGTGGAGCAACGGCGCAGCTTCTGTGCGATGGAACTATATCATTTCGCCCAAACTGTTCCTCAATACGTCGGCAACTTTTAGCGACTACCAGTTTAAAACAGAGATGAAACAGAGTGTTTACAATTTTGCAATATCTTCAGGAATAAGAGATTACTCACTTCGCTCGGAACTTACTTATTTACCCAATCCAAACCATTATGTGAAATTTGGCGCCCATTATGTGTATCATACATTTTTTCCCTCCAATTTTGAAATTGAGGCAGGACAAAATAATATGCTTACCCTTCCCAAATCGAAACCTTTTTTTGCCAACGAGTTAGCCATATATGCCAACGACGAATGGAATATAGTGAAATGGTTGAAAATAAACTACGGACTACGTTATACACACTTTTCCCACATCGGAAGATTTACCCGCTATATTTTGGATGATAGAATGCAAATTTTAGATTCTATTGAATACAAATCCGGACAAATTGCCAAACAGTTTAATCATGTTGAGCCTCGCTTTGCCGCGCGTTTTTTAGTTGACCCCAGCACTTCTATAAAGACTTCCTACACAATGAATTACCAATATTTGCACCAAGTATCTATGGCATCTATCTCTTTGCCGACAGACGTTTGGATGCCCAGCACGGCGTTTGTTAACCCTCAGGTTGGACATCAGGTATCGTTGGGCGTGTTCAAAAATTTTCACAGCAATATGTTTGAAGCATATATAGATTTGTATTACAAACACATGAAAAATTTGGTGGAATACAAAGACGGATTGGATTTTAACCTCTTGCAGGTAAATTCTGATCAAATTCTCACGCAGGGAAAAGGATACTCCACCGGTGTTGAATTTTTTCTGCAAAAAAATAGCGGATGGTTTACCGGTTTTGTTGGTTATACCCTTTCGTTTACCCAACGACAATTTAATGATTTGAACAACGGGGAGTGGTTTTGGGCAAAATATGACTGCCGACACGACGTGTCTGTGTGTCTGAATTTTGAAATATTACGAAACAAACTCACAGCCTCGGTGGTGTGGGTCTTTGCAAGCGGAAACACGATGACCGTTCCCGTGGGTTACTATTTCTTTAACGGAGAAATAATTACAGAATATTCGGATAGAAACGGGTACCGTCTGCCTCCGTATCATCGGTTAGACCTATCGCTGAATTGGAATATTTTGAAACGAAAACGATTTGAAACCGGAATCAATTTCTCTGTTTTCAATGTTTACAATCGGAAAAATCCGTTTTTTATCTTTTATGAGACCACTACCAACTTCAATCTTGAAGTGCAACCGCCTGTTTTTGAAATGACTACAAAAGCGTATAAAATGAGTCTGTTTCCCATCATACCCTCAATTAACTGGAATTTTAAAATCAAATAATCATTTTTTTGGCAACATTTTTGCTATAATGATGTTCTGGAACTGTAAATAAACAATTATGAGTAAAAAAAAGATTGAAAAAGAGGATGAACTGAACGAGCAAATAAAATCTTTGGTAGAAGAAAAGGCAGAATTAAATGACCGGTTTCTACGCTTGTATTCAGAGTTTGAAAACTACAAAAAAAGAACCAACAAAGAAAAAATAGACCTCATTGCCACTGCCTCAGAGAAAGTTATCGTTGCCTTACTTCCTGTTGTGGATGATTTTGAAAGAGCCATTAAACACAATGAAAATGTGAATGATATTACCGTTCTAAAAGAGGGTTTTGAACTCATTTACAATAAATTAATGGTGCTGTTTAATCGTTTTGAAGTGGTAGAGATTCCTACAACGGGCGAACAGTTTGACACCGACCTGCACGAGGCAGTTACGCACTTTCCTGCGGCAAACGAAGAGGAAAAAGGAAAAATTATGGAGGTTACAGAAAAAGGTTACAAGTTGAAAGACAAAGTAATACGCTTTTCCAAAGTGGTGGTCGCCAATTAATATAACTTGTAACTAATTATTATGAAAAGAGATTATTACGAAATTCTGGGGGTAGAAAAAAATGCTTCGGCAGACGATTTAAAGAAGGCTTACCGGAAAAAAGCGATGGAGTTTCATCCCGATAGAAATCCCGGAAATAAAGAAGCCGAAGAAAAGTTTAAAGAGGCTGCTGAGGCGTACGATGTGTTAAGTACTCCCGAAAAACGCCAGCGGTACGACCAGTTTGGACATGCCGGCGTAAGCGGGGCTTCAGGTGGGGGATACCATGTTGATTTTGACCTGAATACAATCTTTGAACGCTTTGGCGACCTGTTTGGAGGTCATTTCGGAGGCGGATTTAGCGATTTTGTCGGAGGATTTGGCGGTGCCGGTAGAAGACAACAACGGCCGCGGGTAAGAAGAGGCTCAGACCTGCGCATTACTGTGAAACTTACTCTGGAAGAGATTGCCGCAACTACCGAGAAAAAACTTAAGATTAAGAAAAAAATTGCTTGTCCGCAGTGCAACGGAAAAGGAACGCAAAATAGCTCCGATGTAGTTTCCTGCTCAAAATGTAACGGCTCCGGACACGTCATTCATCAACAGCGGAGTATGTTTGGCATTATGCAACAAGCCGTTATTTGCGACCAGTGCAACGGAGAGGGAACCGTAATTAAGAATCCCTGCTCTAACTGTAGCGGAACAGGAATTGTGAACGGAGAAGAGATTGTTACCATTTCCATTCCGGCGGGAGTGCACGACGGAATGCAACTTTCGATGCGCGAAAAAGGAAATGCCGCACCCAGAGGAGGTATCAACGGCGATTTGATTGTGGCGATTGAAGAGATACCCCACGAAACCTTTGAACGTGAGGGTAATAACTTGTACCTCAATTACTATATATCATTTCCTCAAGCAGCCTTAGGAGGTAGTGTGGATATTCCTACTTTAGACGGAAAAGCGCGTATTAAATTGGTGGCAGGAACCCAGGGCGGACAAGTGCTGCGCCTGCAAGGTAAAGGACTCCCCGAAATGCAATCCCACAGAAAAGGAGATTTGATAGTAAATGTAAATGTTTGGACTCCAAAAAACCTTTCCAAAGAGGAGAAAGAGATTATTGAAAAGTTTTTACAATCCGATAACTTTACCCCCAAACCCGGAAGAAACGAAAAATCGTTCTTTAACAGGGTAAAACAGTTCTTTTCGTAGAAAAGATTTACATAATTTTTTTTATTCTCACTGTATAACTCACAAGTTAAGTTTTTTGGCACAGTATTTGCTTAAACAGTTGCGCTTAATTTATCCGATAACAATTATTAATTTAATCACAAAAATAAAAGTCATTATGAAAGTAAAAATTAAACCATTAGCAGACAGAGTTTTAGTTGCTCCTGCTGAAGCCGAGCAAAAAACCGCAGGCGGAATCATTATCCCCGACACCGCAAAGGAAAAACCTCAAAAAGGCAGCGTGGTTGCAGCAGGTCCCGGAAAAAAAGATGAACCTATGACCGTGAAAGAAGGCGACACCGTGCTCTACGGAAAATACTCAGGTACCGAACTTCAATTGGAAGGCGAAACCTACCTTATTATGAAAGAGAGTGATATTTACGCAATCATTTAAAAATCAGATATGAGATGTGAGATATGAGATATGATGTTAATCGTGAAGTTCAAATGTCTCAAGTCTCAAGTCTCAAAACTCAAATCTTAAATCTTTAAATTGTTAAATCTTTAAATAAAAAATAGTTATGGCAAAGAAAATTGTATATGAATGGGAAGCACGCGAAGGCTTAAAAAAAGGCGTGGACGCATTATCAAATGCAGTAAAAGTTACCTTGGGTCCCAAAGGTAGAAATGTTATTATTGACAAAAAGTTCGGTGCACCGCAAATTACGAAAGATGGTGTTACCGTGGCTAAAGAGATTGAACTGAGCGAACCGATTGAAAATATGGGCGCACAAATGGTAAAAGAGGTTGCCTCTAAAACCAACGACCAAGCCGGAGACGGTACTACTACCGCCACTCTTTTGGCACAATCTATTTTCTGTACCGGTTTGAAAAACGTTACTGCCGGTGCTAATCCAATGGATTTGAAACGCGGAATTGATGCGGCTGTTACCGCCGTTGTGGAAAATCTGAAAAAACAATCACAATCCATTGGCGACAATAACGAAAAAATTGAGCAGGTTGCCTCCATTTCTGCAAATAACGACGCATTTGTGGGAAAAGTTATCGCAGAAGCAATGCAAAAAGTTAAAAAAGAGGGCGTTATAACCATCGAAGAGGCAAAAGGTACCGAAACCGAAGTGAAAATTGTGGAGGGTATGCAGTTCGACAGAGGCTATATCTCTCCTTATTTCATTACAGACGCGGAAAAAATGGAAGCCGTGTATGAAAATCCTTTTATTCTGATTTACGATAAGAAAATCAGCAATATGAAAGAGTTTTTACCCATCCTCGAGAAAGTGGTTCAAACCGGACGTCCGTTACTCATTATTGCTGAAGACCTTGAAAGTGAAGCATTAGCAACTTTGGTGGTAAATAGACTTCGCGCGGGTTTGAAAATTGTTGCCGTGAAGGCTCCCGGCTTTGGCGACCGCAGAAAAGAGATGCTGGAAGATATTGCCATCCTCACAGGTGGATTGGTAATTACCGAAGAGAAAGGATTCAAATTGGAAGACGCACAATTGGATATGTTGGGCTCTGCCGAGAAAATTACGGTGGACAAAGAAAATACTACTATCGTGAGCGGAAAAGGAAGTAAAAAAGAGATTACCGACCGCGTGGCGCAAATAAAATCGCAAATTGAAAAAACAAAATCGGACTACGACAAAGAAAAACTGCAGGAGCGTTTGGCAAAATTAGCCGGAGGAGTGGCTGTTATCTACGTAGGCGCGGCTTCCGAGGTGGAAATGAAAGAGAAGAAAGACCGCTTCGACGATGCCCTTCACGCTACCCGCGCTGCCATTGAGGAAGGTATTATCCCCGGCGGCGGTGTTGCCTACCTCTGCGCCATCGATGCCCTTGCCAACGTGAAAATAGAAAACGAAGACCAACAAATTGGTGTTGATATAATTAAACGTGCGTTGGAAGAACCGTTGCGTCAAATTGTAGAAAACGCAGGAAAAGAAGGCTCTGTGGTGGTGAATAAGGTAAAAGATGCCAAAGGTAAAATTGGCTACAACGCCCGCACCGATGTGTATGAAGACCTTATTAAAGCCGGTGTGATTGACCCCACGAAAGTAGCCCGCGTTGCCCTTGAAAATGCTGCCTCTATTGCCGGAATGTTGCTCACTACCGAATGCGTACTGTCGGAAATTAAAGAGGAGACTCCCGCCCCAATGTCCGGCGGAATGGGCGGCGGAATGCCCGGTATGTACTAATAGCAATTATTAATGATGCGCGGAATTCCCGTGCATCATTAATAATTGCTTGCATATTTACGAGCGATTGGGACTTGTTTATTGGTTTTGTGCAAACAATAAATTAATTTCCTTGCAGCAATATATAAAAAATCTTATATTTGCCGCTTAAAAATAGAATACATTATGGCTTTACAGATTGACAGTTCCAATTTTGATGCGCTTGTTGCAAGCGACAAATTAGTAGTTATTGACTTTTGGGCGCAGTGGTGCGGACCTTGCCGTGCGCTAAGCCCTATTATTGAAGAGGTTGCCGCCGAGTACGAAGGCAAGGCAATTATCGGTAAATGCGATACCGACGAAAACAACGAACTTGCGATGAAATTCGGCGTGCGCAACATCCCTATGTTAGTTTTCATCAAAAACGGCGAAATAAAAGATGTACACGTAGGAATGATTAAAAAACCCGACCTAATCGCCAAAATCGAACTCCTAACTCCTTAACTCCTTTAACTCCTTAACTTCTATCTTCCACCTTAAAAATTCCAAAATTAAT
>Ga0209737_10000489_pt1 | contig 32447 bp, 25 predicted proteins | sample TergutCu122P3_FD_187284 | JGI IMG/M metagenome (GOLD analysis project Ga0209737, IMG submission 187284) | Cubitermes ugandensis P3 segment gut microbial communities from Kakamega Forest, Kenya - Cu122 P3 (SPAdes) (version 2) | ecosystem: Host-associated > Arthropoda: Insects > Digestive system...
TGCCAGCCAGGTGACCGCATCCTTCTCTCGGGTACTCTGGGCGACCACGGCATCGCAATAGTCTCGTCACGCGATGGTTTGAGTTTCTCCACAACTCTGGAAAGTGACACTGCCCCCCTCAATCATCTGGTCACAGCGGTGCTCGCTGCAGCCCCACATGTGCGCTGTTTCCGTGACCCTACACGCGGCGGTCTTGCCTCAACACTCAATGAGTTCGCCAGGCAAAGTGGCGTGGCAATGCTGGTTGATGAGGAGTCTGTACCAGTAAAAGACCAGGTACGAGGCGCGTGCGACATGCTTGGATATGATATCTTTCAAGTAGCAAATGAGGGTAAGATGGTTTGCGTTGTAGCGCCTGAAGAGGCAGGCGCAGCCCTGGCCGCCATGCGGTCTCAACGATATGGAGTAGACGCAGCAATCATTGGTGAAGTCGCTTCTGTAAGCGTAGCGGGCGGTTCTGTAGGCAACACGGCTGGCAACAGCGCAGGCAGTACAGCGGGCAGTATCACTCCCCGAGCCTATGTGCGCACCTTATACGGATCGATACGCATTCTCGACGAGCTTGTTGGTGAACAGCTCCCCCGCATCTGTTGAGTGTAACTCCCCCGCAATTGTTGGGCAATCTACCTAATCTACCTGATTCTGAGCACTTCGGATGGTAATCTACCTCAACCTTCGTATGGCAATCTACCTCAACCTTCGTATGGCAATCTACCTAATCTACCTGATTCTGAGCACTTCGGATGGTAATCTACCCTGAAAAAGTGTTTTAGCCACATCTCTGCTAAAAAATGAAAGAAATGCGAAAATTTTGCCCTGTTTTCATAATTGCTATTTGTACATGCAGTTAAGGTTTCGAGATGACATAGCCTCTGACCTGCGCTTTTATAAAGTGGTCAATTTTGGGAAAAGCAATAAAGAAAGATCTTTTTCGCATTTCTTCAATATTTTAGCAGGAACGTCGAAAATCGCTCTTTTGTGGGTAGATTGTCATCCGAAGTGGTAGATTGTCATCCGAAGTGGTAGATTGTCATCCGAAGTGGTAGATTGTCATCCGAAGTGGTAGATTGTCATCCGAAGTGGTAGATTGTCATCCGAAGTGGTAGATTGCTATCCGAAAAGGTAGATTATTATCCGAGGGAAGATTGCCATCCGAAGTGCTCAGAATCAACCATCAATGAGCTCAATGAACTCAGCAAACTAAGCACCATGCAAAGCATTACTATCTAGAAGCATAGCGGTTTCAAACTGGTTTAGCTGGTTTTAAGCTGCTTTTAAGCTACCCGCCGCACAATGGAAACTATCGGTATTGTTGACTCGGTTGCGAACTGGTTATGCAACGAGTGATCACAGAATGCAAGGGAGGTTACCATGTCAGACACACGAAATACCTACATCTTTGAAAGTCTAACTTGCAACGAAGAAAGCACTCTGCCATTGCGAGACTCCTCATCTTCCTGCATTCCGTCCTATATAACCTCTTCCTGCACCTCGCCTGCAAAGAGTTCAGCTGATGAATGCACTTTTCTTTCACATCAAACAAACCACGCAGATACCCTACTCCCGAAGCATCCTTCTGTCGCAAGCTCTTTTCCTCAACATGGCACAACCGGCATTAATGCTTCGTCCTCAACGTCTTCCTTCTGCACCCCACCGGGGCAATTTCCATCTGGGCATTTTCCGCCCGTACAGTTACCACCTGACTTCTACACACAAAGCCAGCAACCTGCTTTTATTCCGCCAGTAATCAATGCTGCGGCGCCTGAGAAGAAAAAGCCTATCCGCAGAGGATTTGCCGCAGCGCTCATTACCGTGTGTCTGCTTGGATCATCGATATTCGGATTTGGAGGAACCTATCTCGCAAACTACCTGAACAGCCAGAACGGATCCAGTGATCAGACGACGGCAGATGCCAGTACTGTACTCTACCAGTCTGTACTGAAGACATCTTCTGAGAACGGTTTGGCAGATCCGATGAGTATTGAAGACGTGGTGTTCAACATGAAAGACTCCGTAGTGGAAATAACCACTGAGACGGTTGCCACCAGCGGTAGAATGGGACAGGCCATAATCACGGGTGCCGGAAGCGGAGTGATCATCAGCAAGGATGGCTATATTGTCACCAACGCGCATGTCGTGAGCGGAGCAAAAACTATCACCGTGCGACTGAGCGATGGAAAAGAATACGTAGCTACTCTGATCGGAACTGACTCAAAGAGCGACCTGGCCGTCATAAAGATCGATGCGCGGAACCTCCAGCCTGCTGTCTTTGGCAATTCGTCTTCTCTACTCGTTGGCCAGTCAGTAATAGCCATCGGCAACCCACTTGGCGAGTTGGGCGGCACGGCAACAACTGGTATCATTTCTGCGCTTGACCGCGAAATCACCATAGATGGCGAGACGAGAACCCTGCTGCAGACAGATGCCGCCATCAACCCTGGCAACTCGGGCGGCGGGCTGTTCAACCTTTACGGTGAGCTGGTCGGAATCGTCAATGCAAAGTCTTCAGGATCAGGCGTTGAGGGGCTCGGTTTTGCCATCCCCATCGACTCAACGAAAGAAATCATTGCAGAGATCATCCAATACGGCTACGTCAGAGGCCGGATTAACACGGGGCTGAATCTTGTAGATATCCAGGATTCGCAGACCGCCATGTACTACCGTGTAAACCAGTTGGGGCTCTATATATCAGAGTCTGCCAGCAATGAATTCCAGTCAGGCGACCGGATAACAGCAGTTGATGGCAAAGAGATCAACAGCCTGGCAGATTTCAACAAGCAGCTAGACAACTACCAGGTGGGAGACACCATCAACATAACTGTAAATCGAAACGGAAGGAGTGTGACAGGATCGCTGACTCTCACCGAATCAAGGTCGTAGGCTTGCAGCTCGCGCAGAGCTCCCCTCCTCTTTGCGCAAGCTGTAGCATCTCAGGCAGACAGATACTCAAGTATCTCTTGTAGGTTCTTTATCCGGATAAATTCATCACAGTCTGAATGCCTGTCTTCTCTGTCAATCAATACTGCTGTCATACCTGCTTGTAATGCGCCTTTTACATCAGCATGTATGTGGTCGCCAACATACATGCTTTCGTTGTTTTTCACCCCGAGCTTTCGTAACGCGAGCTCGAATATTGCAGGATGAGGTTTGTACATCTCCACCGCAGCAGAAGACAACACCGTCCCAAAATGATGCCTGAGGCCCATGCCATCGATAATGCCTTCCAGCGATTTGTCCCAGTTTGATATGATTCCGAGCTGCTTTTCTTTGGACTTCAAAGCCAGCAGAGTGGGCATCACGTCGTCAAACAAAGCCCAACTGGTCGGTTTGAGATAGACCTCATAACCCTTTCGCGCAATTTCTGGCACGAATTCAGTGATACCGAGCAGCCCGCAGATGTGGTGATACATTGACATCCAGATATCTGCCGCCCGTTTTTCAGTAGACCATACAGAGTTATCCTGGGCAAACAGTATCTCGTAGTATTCATACATGGCGGGGATGTGCTTTTCTATGACCGCCGCATCAATGGAGATGCCAAAACAAGCCGCTGCCTCACTGAGTACCTGCGACTCAGGTATCGCCGGAGTCAACAATGTGTTTCCTGCGTCGAACAATACTGCTTTTATCGCCATATGCTTGCTCCTGTACTAACTGTTTGAGTACCTGTGTTATTCCTGCCAGTATTCACATACTTATCTCGGTTTATATGTCTGAATTATTCCTGCTATTGTTCACATGCCTATCGCTCCCTGAGCTCAAAGCTCATTTCAACCACATCTCCCAACTTGATGTCCTCCTGCTTTCGAATTTTAGCAGCGAGTGCAATAAAATGAGTTCCGTCACCCATGGGTAAGAGCGATGTTGGCCAGCTTGAACTGCCAACCATAGCAGTCACCGCAATCAAACCGCGATCCGCGAAGACCTTCAACGGCTCACTGATTTCTATTGGCACCGAAACAAAGTGCCAGCCCATATTGCAGTCAAAGCGCTCAACTGAAGCAATGAATGAATGGCCCATCTTTATACCCTCCCATAGTGACTTTTTACACTTGGAGGCAAGCCTCCGTGGCGACGCTATCTCTAATAAAGCATTGTAACCTAAAATTGATACTGACTGTTACTGTTCAGGCCTACCCCCGTCATTGCGAGGAGCGCGTAGCGCGACGTGGCAATGACGGGGGTAGGCCTGAACAGTAACTACTGACTGGAGCTCACCGCCTTTTTAGAGTTTGAGGGTTGACAAGAGTTCAATTTCATAGATAATATTATCTACTATTTAAGAATCATTACTGTTTAAGGAGAGGTTTATGGACAAATTCATCTGCACCATCTGTGGTTATGTACACGAGGGCTCTGCACCTCCGGATTACTGCCCGCAATGCGGGGCGCTTACAGACAGGTTCACCAAGCAGGCAGGGACGGGTCTGGTTTTTGCTGACGAGCACAGAATCGGAGTAGCAAAAGGTGTTGACCCGGAAATTCTCGAGGGACTCCGTATGAACTTCGTGGGCGAGTGCACCGAGGTAGGAATGTATCTCGCGATGAGCCGCCAGGCTGACAGAGAGGGTTACCCCGAGGTTGCCGAGGCATACAAGAGAATTGCATGGGAAGAGGCAGAGCACGCTGCGAAGTTTGCTGAACTATTAGGTGAGGTTGTGGACGTTTCCACCAAGAAGAACCTTGAGATGCGCGTTATGGCTGAGCACGGAGCCACCCAGGGCAAGAAAGACATCGCTACCAAGGCCAAGCAGCTCAACTACGATGCCATCCACGACACTGTACATGAGATGTGCAAAGACGAAGCGCGCCACGGCATGGCCTTCCAGGGATTGCTGCAGCGGTATTTCTAGGATTTCAGGGACTTTGAGACCGTGGCGTGGGTATTATGAGAAACACTGTTCAACGACAACTAATCCTTGATGCGGTGAGGGAGCTCGACATCCACGCCACTGCCGAACAGGTCTACGAACGTGTTGCTCAAAAGCATCCCTCGATCAGCAAGGCTACGGTATATCGAAACCTGAGCCAGATGTCTCAGACAGGTGAGCTGGTAAATATCGGAACGTTTTACGGTTGCTCACGTTACGATCACAGATGTCACGAGCATCACCACTTTGTGTGTGAGGGTTGTAACCATGTTTTCGATGTGGAGAAGGACTTTTCCGACATTATCTCCAGAGCTCAGGACAGTCATGGTTTTGATGTCTGCAGCTATCAGCTGTCTTTTCGAGGACTTTGCTGGGACTGTAAGGCTCAGTCGAATGCCTGAGAACCGAGACGGGACATTTTTGACCTTCGAATTCTTCACAGGGTTCAACTCCCTCCACAATGCAAAAATGTCAGGTAACTGTTTAGTTACCTGACATTTTTGGTGTCGGCGGAGGGAGTTGAACCCTCACGTCCGTACGGACACTAGCCCCTCAAGCTAGCGCGTCTGCCTATTCCGCCACGCCGACAAAACTTCCTGTTCGTTACCTGCTCAGCCCTGCGGGACTGTTCCCTGAGGATAGATAAGCATCAGCACCAATAGGGTAATGAAGAAGATAACCGCAAAAACTACCGTAATCCTGTTAAGGTTTTTCTCCACCAGACTCGTCCCGGAGGTATTACCATACACAGAGCCCGCGATGATATCGGATAAGCCAGATCCCTTTCCTGAGTGCAGAAGCACAAACAGAATCAGGCCAATGCCCGATATCAACCAGATTACCAGCACAACTATAAGTAATGGACTCAAGTTAATCCTTTCTTCTCAATGACGCAAACAGCTATGGTACTACAAACCTACTGATTACTTCAACATATTCTCAAGGTTTTTCAGGTCAGCTGCCGACATTCCACCCAGACCCGGCATGGAGCGCATGCCTCTGCCCCTCCCCTTCTTTCCTTTTCCCTTGCCCCTGGTGTCTGTAGAAACCTGCATCTTCTTAATCATCTTTCTGGTTTCATCAAATTGTTTAAGGAGCTGGTTAACCTCGTAGACCTGCACGCCGGCACCGATAGCAATACGCTGGCGACGTGAGCCATTGATGATAGAGGGTTTGGCGCGCTCCTTTTTAGTCATGGAGTTGATGATGACTTCCATCTTATCAAGCATGCCTTCGTCTACCCGCCCCTCACCAAGAGCTTTTTCTCCACCGGGCAAGGCCTTGAGCAAAGACCCTATCCCACCGAGTTTCCGCACCTGGCGGTTCATGGTCAAAAAATCATCGAAGGTCAGCTCTGCCCTGGCCATACGCTCTGCTTCAGCCTGAGAGATCTCCGCATCGGCAACTGCCTGGGCTTTCTCGATGAGTGTGACCACATCGCCCATACCCAGTATCCGCTTGGCCAAGCGATCAGGATGAAACTCCTCCAGAGACGATGGTTTTTCTCCCTCGGAGATAAACTTGATGGGTTTACCGGTAACCTCGCGTATGGAGAGAGCGCCACCTCCACGGGCATCTCCGTCCATCTTGGCCATGATGACACCATCAAAGTCCACCTTTTCGGCAAAGGCAGCTGCGGCATTCACCACGTCCTGGCCGGTCATCGCGTCTACGACCATGAGGATCTGATCGGGCTTTACCGCCTTCTTTATCGCTGCGGCCTCAGCCATCATCTCTTCGTCAATGTGCAGACGTCCGGCAGTGTCGATAATGACGATGTTGCGCAGAGTATCGATTGCCTCGCGCACTGAACTCTCAGCTATCGCCACGGGGTTTTTGCCATCACCACGGAAGACCTTGACTCCGATGTCGTTGCCGAGAGATTCAAGTTGGTCGGCAGCTGCAGGACGATACACGTCTGCAGCCACAAGCAGGGGGCTGTGACCCTGTGCCTTGAGTCGATAGGCCAGTTTTGAGGCAGCGGTGGTTTTGCCTGACCCCTGAAGACCAACAAGCATTATTACATTGGGAATCCTGGATGACAGCTTGAGGCCGGTATCGTCGGCGCCCAGCAGCTCGGTGAGTTGATCGAGCACGATTTTCACAACATTTTGCGCCGGGGTGAGTGAGTCGAGAACCTCGGCTGTCAGCGCCCGCTCACGCACGGCAGCTACGAAAGACTTGACTACCTTGAAATTAACATCCGCCTCAAGCAGCGCCAGGCGGATTTCCCGCATTGCAGTTTCTATGTCGTTTTCAGTCAGACGGCCCTTTGAGCGCAGCCCGCTGAAAACCCCCTGCAATCGATCTGAAAGATTATCAAACACCGGTACTCCTCCGCATATTACTTCTTGCCGAGCAGGGCACGGGCAAAATCTCTGGGCTCAAAGGGCCTCAGATCGTCGATCTTCTCCCCCACCCCGATGCGCAGAACCGGAAGGCCCAGCTCGTGTGACACGGCAACAGCAATGCCACCCTTGGCGGTTCCGTCCAGCTTTGTGATAACCACGCCATCCAGATCAAGCGCGCGGTTGAATTCCCGTGCCTGTTGCAAGCCGTTTTGCCCTGTGGTTGCATCGAGCACCAGTATAGTTTTTACCGGCAGGCCCAAAGCTGCTCCATCTAAACCCACAAACTGGTCGGCGCGCTTGCGAGTTACCTTGACTACCTTTTCAAGCTCTCGCATCAGGTCATCGGAGGTATGCAGACGCCCGGCTGTATCGATGAGAATAAAGTTGGCTCCAGCACGCTCAGCCTGCTCAACCACCTCATAGGAAACACTGGCCGGATCCGCGCCGCGCTCACGTTTGATGACAGGAACCTGTGCCCTCTGAGCCCAGATATCCAGTTGTTCAATGGCTGCTGCCCTGAAGGTGTCCGCACTGCCCAGTAGCACTTTTCGTCCGTTATCAACACCATCTTTGGCCAGCTTGCCCACTGTGGTGGTTTTCCCCGAACCATTGATGCCCACAAACAGCACACAAACCGGCGAAAGATCGAAAGGATCAACGTCAACGGGAGTGAACATATCGGCAATCGTTTCGACCATCCGATCAATTACCGCATTGCCATGAGGAAGCGCGAGCCGCAGAGCTGCATCCCGCAACTGGTCGATGATTTCAACGGCAGCCGGCCCGCCAAAATCTGCGAGTATCAGCGATTCTTCAAGCGAATCCCAAAAATCCTCGTCCAGCGCGGGGCCACGATCTAAGATGACATTCAGTTGCTCGGTGAAGCGTTCCCTGGTGCGCGAGAGTCCTTCACTTAAACGATCAAGCCAGGACATGACAGCACCACTTATTCCTTATCGCGGGCAGACGCTTCGGCCTGCCTCAAGGCCTGATCGAGACGCTGGCTGATGAGCTTGGAAACCCCTGCCGCCTGCATGGTAACTCCATAGAGAACATCTGCCGCCTCCATGGTGCGGCGTTGGTGTGTTACCAGGATGAGTTGAGTGGTTTTGCGCAATTGATCAAAGTAGGCAACCAGACGGGCAAGATTGGTATCGTCCAGCGCGGCATCTACCTCGTCAAAAATGTAGAACGGAACGTCACGGGTCTTGTAGATTGCACAGAGCAACGCCAGAGCGGTCAGTGATTTTTCGCCACCACTCATCAGCGAAAGCTTGGTAATCTTCTTGCCGCGAGGTTGAGCACTTACTTCAATGCCCAGCTCATCTGCCTCTTCTCCCTCTACCAGCAGTAACTGTCCAAAACCACCGGGAAAGAGTGTTGAGAAAACCTCCTGAAAACTGAGGTTCACCCTCTCAAAAGTCTCAAGGAACTGATCCTTCATCTTCTTATCCAGAACACGCTCGATCTTTACCAGAGTCCTGCGAGCTTCTCGCAGGTCTTCAATCTGACCCAGCGTATAGTCGCGACGAGCCTTCATGGCTTCGTACGCTTCCATCGCCACCTGATTTACGGCACCGATAGTTGTGAGCTTCTTTCTGAGACGACTGACCTGATCCTCAGCGCTCTGCCTGTTTTCGGGAGAAGGCGTTTCCAATGCCAACTCAAGCGACACTCCATTTTCCTGAGTTATCCGGGATATGGCATGTTCGACATCAGCTTCCACCCTGGCTTTTTCGATGCGTATCTCCATAAGCCGCTGGTTGTTCTCCTCAAGCTCTGCGCGCGCTTTCTCAACGGCCTCAGTAGCCTCACTGATAACAGTCCGCAGGTTTTTTGAGTCAGTTTGTTCAAGCTGCACCTGGTCACGGAGCTTTTCAGCCCAGACAATCGCACCATCATGCAGTTCTTCGTAAATTTTATACAGAGGATCAATCCTCCATCGAATGATATCGAGAGACCGCTCAGTCTGTCTGGAAACCTCGAGCGTTTTTTCCAGATCCTTAAGCTCAATACGTAGAGCTTCATGTCTGCTCTTGAGGTAGGTCAGCGACCCCTTGGTAGACTCCACCTCGATCTTAAGTGTTGAGAGCTTCTCAGATATCGCATCTTTTTCTGCCGTTACCTGCTGTAAGGCAAGACCTGTGTCTTTTACCCTGTCTTCATGCCCTCTTAATCCAGCCTCGAGGGTAGCGATACGCTCAAGTGTCTCATCCGCCATGGGCTCCGAGAGTTTTCGTCTGGTTGAAATATCATTCAGCTTGCGCTCGATTCCTTCGCGACGCGCAAGCAGTTGCGTCATGGATTCTTCTAGCCGCACGAGTTCTTCGCGTACAGACTCACTGTCACCGTGTGATTTGGCAATTCTCTGTGAAATCTCAAAATCTTCCTGCTGTGCGAGCTGCAGCCTGTTTTCGGTACTCGATACTTCGAGTTCGGTATCGGATAACAAGCCGGCAGCATTCTTTATCTCTTCGCCCAGAAGATTGAGTTTTCGGCGCCTCGCGAGCACGCTGTCCACATCGTTAATCTGCATACCCACAGTAAGTTTTCCGCTTGGCCAGATTACCACGCCGCCACTTGTGGCAAACCGAACTCCCAGGCTATCGCGAGCATGGAATTCCTGTGCCTGAGTCAAAGAGTGCGCAAGGTATATGTCACCCAGCAGGGCTTGTATCGCAGCCTGATCGGCAGATTCGAATTCCAGATAGTCAACAAGTCGCTTGCCTCTGGATGAGATCTCTGCCTTTGCATGCAGCCCATCAAGTGGAATCAGCGATAGCTCGCCGCGCTCTTTTCCACTGAGTAAAGACTCGGCAATCTGGCCAGCGGATTTTGTGTCTGTGACCAACAGCCCAAACAGATCTGCCCCCAGCAGTCGTTCAACCAGTACTTCGATCTCCTCGGTCTTAAGACCAAAGGGCAACTCGACATCATCCTTCACTTTGATGGCATCTGCCATCCGTCCTACTATTCCCTTGAACTCATCCCTGTGTGCGCTGATCCAGGTAAGCGCTGGTGATGCAGTCTCAAAGGCTTTGTCAATCTCTTTGAGCGCGCGCGCTTCCGCCTGGATTGTCGTAAGAACATCACGGTTCTGGTCGCGCTTTCTGCGCCTGTCATCAAGCAGTCTGACCTGCTTGTCAATTTCAGTCTTTGCAAGTTTTGACTCCGCCCGCTCCTTCACGAGCTGGGCTTCAAGTGCATCGAGCTTTCCCCGTCTTTCGGCCAGTATCGCCTGGGTTCGCACGAACTCTTCATCTATCTGCTGATGGCTTTCTTTGAGCAGAGCTTCTTCTACATCCAGAGAACTGATGGATTCCTTTGCCTTAGCCAGATTGATTCGCGATGCATCAAGCGAATTCTGATGGCTGCGATAGGCAAGTATGGCTCGGTCGCGTTCCTCTTCTGCCTTCTTTCTGGTCTTTACTGCCTGCTCGAGGCTTTTTCCCAGATCACTGAGCTGCACATACAGAGCCTTTACTCGTCCCTGCCCCTCACTGAGCCTCTCTGAGACTTCCTCAAATTCTGCCGAGGTGCTTTTATGGCGAGCCTCTGAATTATGAATGGCTGCACGCAGATCCGAGAGCCGGGAAACCATGTTACGGCCTTTTTCCTCAAGTACCAGCATGCCTGCATCCAGCCTTTGGATGATCGACTGACAACGGATGCGCTGTTCATTCAAGTCTCCGGTGAACAGGCCCTTTTCTTCCAGGGCACGCTGCCGTTTGCTGAGTTCGGCCTCGCGCTCGCTCAGGCGAAACCGCACAAACTCACCCTCGGCATCTATTTCCTTTTCCTTGTGGCCGAGAAGGCTCCATTCAACCTGTAGTGAACGCAGATCATCCACTGCCAGCGAAAGCTCAAGCGCCTTGAGCTCCTCGGATAATATCTTGTGCTGCTGAGCTCTGGCTGCCTGTCGCTCAAGTGGTTTGAGCTGAGACTCGATGATGCGGACAATATCGTTTACCCGCTCAAGCGAGGCATCCATGGCGGCCAGTTTGCGTGAAGCCCGCTCCTTACGCTTTTTATGCTTGAGGATTCCTGCTGCCTCTTCTATGAGAACCCTGCGGTCTGCCGGTTTGGATTCCAGCACGGTTGTCAGGTTGCCCTGGCTTATGATCGAATGGGTGCCCTGGCTGATCCCGGAGTCATAGAGGATGTCGATAATGTCCATACGCCTGACGGGCGAACCATTGATGAAGTACTCACTCTCGCCATTTCGAAACACTCTGCGCATGATCGACACATGTTCAAATTCGATGGGAAGTGTGCCGTCCGAATTGTCCAGTACAAGCTCGACCTCGGCAACTCCCACAGCCTGGCGGGCTGATGACCCAGAGAATATCAACTCCTCCATGGCCTGAACACGCAGGTTGCTGACCCTCTGTTCGCCCAGTACCCATAACACCGCTTCTGAAACGTTGGATTTGCCCGAGCCGTTCGGGCCGATGATGACCGAGATGCCCGGCTCGAAGTTAATCACTGCGCGGTCGGCAAAAGATTTGAAGCCTTTAATGGTCAGTGATTTAAGGTACATGGGGTTCCCCCATCCTACCTTTGTTGTACCTGATATCTCCACGCATTTTTGGCATGATCATATTCTAGTGTATCGCGGGCTGCCAGCGGGTACACAAATCCGTTTTTCTCCTCAAATCCGCACTTATAAGGCTACTCGTCACACTGTTGCCGAAAACAGCACTAATACACGCTTTTGTCTAGTTTTTCGATACTTTCTGCCTAAAATAATAGACTAAAGCGTGTATTAGTGCCGTTTTCGGCAACAGTGTGGCGAGTAACCTTATAAGTCACACCTGATATCATCCTGAGTCAAGGGCGAAGGATCTTATCAATTAAAGGTGCCGCTTCGCAGCAAGATCCTTAGAGCTAAAGCTCTCAGGATGACAAAAAGAGACAACCTGTGATTAGTGGCAATCGGTGCTTCCTCAGCTTTCGCCGCGTATGCTGCGGAGTGCCTGAGCAGCGGCTTCGGTTTCGGCTTCTTTCTTCGTATAACCAGTACCAGTGCCGATAACCTCATTTCCGGAAAGCACAGAACAGGTGAAGATACGCGCATGTGGAGGGCCTGTTGTGTCGTCAAGCTGATAGTTTGGCGTGATATGGTCAACCTGGAGTATCTCCTGCAGCACGGATTTGGGGTTTTCTGATTCCACGGCATTGTCCAGAGAAATATAGTCACTCAAAAAGGTCATGACCCATTCTCGAGCAGTCTCGACTGAACTATCAAGAGCAATGGCAGCAGTGAGTGCTTCGAATACGTTCTCCAGTGCAGAAACAAGACCTCGCTTGCCGGTTCCCTTTTCTGATGACCCAAAAATGATGATTTCGGCAAAACCGAGCTCTTCGGCACGTTTCGAGAGCATACCTCCAGAAACCATTGACACCTTGATGCGCGTCAGACTGCCTTCATCAAAATCGGGGAATTTCCGAAAGATTGCAAAGGCAACAAAGGCGCCCAGCAAGGAGTCTCCGAGAAACTCAAGGCGCTCGTACGATTTGTGTATCGGGTCGCTATCGGCAGCTGACGGGTGAGTGATCGCCTGCAGAAGCAGCGATTTATCGTTGAAGGTGTACCCTATGACCTGCTCAGCCGAGCTGATTAATTGCTGAAGACTTTCGCTTTTATACTCCACGTTACTCGATCGCTCCTTCGATAATTCCGGGCAGATCCTCACGTATGCATCGTGCTGTAACAGCGATGCCATTGGAAATGGCCTTTGCGTTTGAAGATCCGTGCCCGATAATACAACTGCCCTTCAGTCCGAGAAGTGGAGCTCCTCCCACCTCTTCAGCGCTGAGGTTTTTCTTGAGATCCTTCAGTCCGGGTTTTATCACCGAGGCTGCAAGTTTTCGCATTGTCGTTGCTGTAAGCACCTGTTTGAGCTGGTCAAACAACAGAGCAGCAGTTCCTTCTATGGCCTTGAGTGCAACATTACCGGTAAAACCATCGGTGATAACAACGTCAAAGCGCCCATTCAGTATCTCAGTGCCCTCTACATTGCCACAAAAATCGGGCAGCCTCTCCTTCATAAGCCCGAAGGCCTGTATGGCCAGCTCGGAGCCCTTGGTTTCTTCTTCGCCGATATTGAGCAGGCCAATCCTGGGTTTTTCCACTTCCAGAATATATTGGGCATAGATGCCAGCCATCTGTGCAAACTGAAGGAGGTATTCTGGCTTGACATCGGCGTTTGCTCCGATGTCAGCAAGTATGACAGGTGCTACCGGGGAAGGCAGAATCGTGGCAAGCGCTGGGCGATGAATCCCTTTGATCCTCCCCATGTACAGTAAAGCCGCAGCCATGCAGGCACCCGTTGAGCCTGCAGAGAAAAATCCTCCCGCTTGCCCATCTTTGACCAACTGACATCCAACCACCACTGAGGAGTCCTTTTTCCTTCGAACCGCATGCGCTGGGTGTTCGTTGAAGCCGATGATCTCTGTGGTTGCACGCGCCTGTACCCTAGTTGAGTGCAGAGCAGCAAAGGCTTCAATGCTCTCAGCAAAGCCGGTAAGGATGATGGACAGATGTGGATCCCTGTCAAGCGCCAACTCAATCCCATCAAGCACAACCTGTGGAGCCCTGTCTCCGCCCATTGCATCAACCGCTACGATGACTTCTGCTTTCATTTCCTGTCCTTAAAAATAAAAGAGTACCCACGAGGGCACCCTTTTCAGTTTTTCAGATACCTGCCACATCGCTTTATTCTGTTACGATGACCTCTCGGCCTTTGTAAGATCCGCAGTTGGGACATACAAAATGCGGAAGCTTGGTTGCTCCGCACTGCGGACAAAGCGAACGTGCCTGAGTGGGTTGCTTCAGGTTGGCGCTTCTGCGCGAATGCGTGACAGCACGACCTGTTTTACGCTTGGGAACTGCCATATCATTTCCTTTCCATACAATCACCATATGGTGAGAGATTGTTTAAGACGCAACCCGCTATTCTACCAGTAGTTCTGCTGCTTGGGTAGCAGAAATTCATCGAGTTTGTAAAATCGGGCACACAATCGAGTGGGAGCAGGTATTGCCTGCTCCCACGTTAGAATTCTGTAGTGCTTCTGTGCTTACCAGATCAGCTGGCCCTTATTCGACGGAGGTGAGCTTGATGGCGCTTTGAGCGGAAAGACGCCCGAAGCAGGTAACGTCGCACATGGAGTCGCCACCGTTGTTGCGGAAACGACCATGGACGTTACCGGTCTGCTCGCCAGCAGCAAACAGGCGCGGAATCTTCTTGCCCATTACGTCAACAACCTGGGAATCGGTGTCGATCTGCAGTCCACCGGGAGTGGTGCGGCAGTAGAAGGTGTGCTCGGAGACATAGAACGGGGGCTCCTCGATCTTGTTGGTGAGATAACCCTTTGCCTTGCCCCATTCGTCATCCTTCTTGGCATCGACGAACTTGTTGTAATTGGTGATGGTTTCCTTCAGAGTAGCTGCAGGGCAACCGATGAAGGTAGCAGCCTCATCAAGAGTGTTGCAGACCTTGCCGTAGGTTTTTTCAAAAGCTTCAAAGTTCTCGGGGGTTCTGTTGGCAAGACCATTCTTATCGCCAACCCTGAACCACGTCCTGATACCGTTGGCATGCAGGATGCAGTTCTCGGCATCCATATACTGCTCGTCATTGCCCTTCTCAGGCCAGAAACGCTTGCCATCTTTGGCAACTTCAACAAAGGTACGAGGGCCATTGAGGATGTTGGAGCTGTTGTTACCGCTCATGGATGGTTCCTTGACGCTACCACCGAAGTCGATCTGAACGCACTGCATGTTGACAACCTGAGCTCCAACGAGCTGGGCAGCAAAGAGCATGTCACCGGTGCAGCCTGGGCCACCACTGGTTTTTACATCGGTTGGAACACGAGGATCACAGTGATGAACCAGGTCTCCGTTGCCATGATAGCCACCTGCAGCCAGAATGACTGCACGCTTTGCGCGGATTCTGGTGCCGTCATCAAGCACAACACCCGTTACATCGCCAGTGATCTGGCCTTCACGGACTATGCTCTTGACAGCAGAATCAAGTCTGAGCTCGGCGTTTGGATTCTTCAAATAGTTGTCATACCAGCACCCGAAGTCGGCTCTTCCGCCAGTCAGCTGCTCACCTTTGGGGTTGGTATATGTGGAACCGATGTTGTAACGGAACCTGCGATTGACCATGTCGGACATGCCTTTTTCGTCAAAGACCGACATGTACTGTGATGCCTGATAGAGTTTTGATACTCTCCAGTTTGAGGGCTCCTCTACCGGGTTCTCATAGTAACGCGAGCCATTCCACTTGATGCCCATGCTCTCGTTCCATTTGAAGTTGTCGGTCGAGTTGTAGCAGAACAGCTTGGTGATAGGTGGATGGCCATAGTAGCAACCGGCTTTCAGCTTATCTTCCAGGTACATCTGATGTGTGTCGTTCTTGTAGATGGGGTTACCGCTTGACTCAGCGAACGCCAGGAGATTGTCGGTGCCCATGGCGCCGATGTTGCCACCGCTGAGGCTGGTGCTTCCACCCGCTGCCGACATCTTCTCAAGGATGATGATGGTGGCTTTCGGATCATTGTTGCCACACTCGATACCAGCAATAAAACCAGCACCGCCTCCGCCTACAATGACAATGTCAAACTCTTCGTCCCATTTTGGCTTTTTGTCGTCGTCTTTGCTTGGTGTCGATGGAGTCCCTGTGTTGCATGCCGCAAGGCCTGAGAGGGCTGCGACGCCGCCTACTATGGCAGCACCTTTCAAAAGATTTCTTCTGTCGATATCCATAAATATCCTCCTCGTTTTCTATTTTACTGCAGAACAATAACAGCTTATGCTATCACAAATGGAGGTTATTGTCGAATTGATGTCTACACAATCGAGCCTCGGTATAAACCTTCAGCCACTGTTCAGACCTTCTCATTAGGGAAGTGCCGAAGTATTGCTTGTATGACAGATTGTGGATCAATTTGCTCCAGGTCTGTTCGGGTGAACGGCGGCACTACTTGCGGTAATGGCGCCGTTTGCACGGGCAGAGCTGGAGCAAATTGGCCGCAAGATGGCGTGCAATGAATACTTCGGTGCTTCCCTAGATTGCCACGTCGTGTTGTGCGCTCTTCGAAATGACGTGGTGAGTGAGGAGAGGCATTTATCATGCGCGTGTTAATATTGTCGGTTACAGCAGGGTATGGGCACTTGTCAGCAGCTCAGGCAGTGGCTGATGAGCTCGACTCCCGAGGCGCTGCAACCAAGGTGCTCGACCTCTACGAGCAGACGAATGCGCTGCTCTTCAACGTTATCGACAAGGGGTACTCCTTCTCAACACGTTATACCCCTGTTGGTTACCGGGCTTTCTATCGCGCACTGGAGACCCGCAACAAAAAAGAGCAGGGCGGAGCTTTCAATCCCATTGGGGTCATGAATAAGCTCAGTTCGGTGCGCTTTGTGCGCTTTATCAAAGATTTCAACCCGGATTGTATCGTCTGCACCCACCCTCTGGCTGCAATGGTTGTCAGTAGCCTGAAGTTGCGGGGAAAAATCAGGGTTCCTGCCATCGGTATCGTCACCGACTACACTATCCTCCCCTACTGGGAGGATTGCACTGCAGTGGAGCACATCGTGATTGCCCATGAGCTATTAGCCTACCGGGCTACGAAGCGAGGGATTGCCCCCGGGAGGCTTTTGCCTATTGGTATCCCGATCAAGCGTAAATTCTCCCGATCGATCCCCCAGGCAGAAGCCCGCAAGCAAGTTGGAATCCCTCTGGATCCACCAGCCGTACTGGTGATGAGCGGCAGCATGGGTCACGGCGACCTGACAGCCATGACTGATGAGCTTCTGGCAATACCGATGCCCCTGGAGATCATCATCATTTGCGGCCGTAACGAGGAGGCCTATCGTGCTCTTATCGAAAAGAACGGCGGTAGACCACACAACGGCCGCCTGCATGTTATCGGATTCACAGATCAGGTGGATGTGCTGATGGATGCTGTGGATTGCATCGTCACAAAACCGGGTGGCCTGTCTGTCAGTGAATCTCTGGTAAAGGAACTGCCTATGGTGCTGGTCACTCCCATCCCAGGGCAGGAAGAGCGTAACATCGACTTTTTGATGAATATGGGCGCAGCACTCCGTGCAAGTAAGACATTTTCGGTTGGTGAGGCGGTTCACTATCTCTTTGAGTGCCCCGAACGGTTGAAACTGATGCAGGAAAGCATCGCCATGGTCAGAAAGCCGGATGCAGCAAAGGATCTTGCCGATTTCATTATGCGCTTTCCGGTAAGTCGAGGTTAGGATTCTTCGCGTTGCCCTCAATGACACAGGTAGGAAAGTGAATCAGGGAGTGGATACTCGCGTGCCTGCTCGATGTTGTGAAAGACGGTCTTCTGCAGTTCATCAACGCTTGCAAAGGTGATCATGGGGCGTAGTAACTCGAAGAAGAAGATTTGGAGCCTGTGCCCGTATACATCGCCGTCAAAGTCAAGAATATGTGCCTCGATAGCGGGTGAGGTGTTCTCAAAGGTACTGGGGATACCCACAGAAGTGGCTGCCTTGTACGGCTTTCCCTCGATTATTACTGCAGTAGCATAAACACCATCTGCGGGAGAAATAAGATAACTATCAGGAAGCAGATTTGCCGTGGGAAAACCGAGCCTCTTTCCAACCGAGCGACCTTTGACAACTGTTGCCCACAGATAGTGCGGACGCATGAGCAGCTTGTTGGCAAGCGCCAGATCTCCAGCCTGCAGGGCATTACGAATACGGGTTGAGGTAACAGAAGAGCCTTCATCGGTATGCAGATCGTGAGGAAAGACTTCACAACCATGTGCAGCCGCCCACCGCATGAGATCATCGGTGGTACCGACAGCCTGGTGGCCAAACCTGAAGTCTGAACCGATATGGATTCCCCTTGGGTCTCCACAGGCAGCAACTACCGCATCTAAAAAAGACTGAGGCTCAAGCTGTGAAAGCTCGCGCTTAAAAGGGATAACAAACACCGAATCAACTCCGCTTCTGGCCAGAAGATCGATCCTGTCCTCGTTGGACAGTAGCTTACGCAGGGTGCTTGGTGGTTTAAAGAGTTCGTCAGGGTCTCTGTCAAAGGTGATGGCAACTGCAGGAATCTCCAGCTGCACGGCATGCTCGACAGTCTTCTCGATAAGATAGCGATGTCCCTGGTGTAAGCCGTCGAAAACTCCGATGGCGCAGACAAAATCACCCAGTGCCAGGCTGGAGTCAAACCGAAGGATTGATGCCGGCTTCTCAGAGAGCATTCTGTCCCCCTGTTATCTGTCTCCCTGTCACATCTCCCCCTGTCACATCTCCCCCTGTCACATGACAAGAGAACCGTCCCCTTGTCACATCCCCTGTCACATCTCCCCCTGTCACATCCAGTTCTTGCAGGCTCTTCGGAATTAATGCCTGCGGTATTCCCAAATCCCTTTGCAGGTCTAAAAAGAAACAGCGGATATCTTTGCTAAGTCTCAGCTCCTCAAGAGAGTGAGCTTGCTCGATTGTAGCCTGGCCGCAACGGATGCGACGCAAAGCTGCAAGATGAGCCTTGCTGCCAACTGCTTCGCCCAAGTCGCGCGCAAGAGATCGGATATAGGTTCCCTTGGAAACATGCGCCTCAATATCCCAGTAGTTTTCGGCAGCTCCCATAAGCCTTATCGAATGAACCGTCACCACTCGCGGCTTCAGGTCAACAGACATGCCCCGGCGAGCAGCTTTGTAAGCCCTCAGACCATCCTGCTTGATCGCTGCAAACTGAGGCGGTATCTGCTCCTGGCTTCCAACAAAACCATCGAGAATCTGCGTCGCTGATTGAGAATCGGCAAGGTTGTCTGGCAATGGAGCAGAGGCGATGACAGTGCCATCGGCATCGTCGGTATCAGTGGCAAAGCCAAAAACAACTCGGGCCTGGTAGACTTTTTCCTGGGAGGCAATCAGATCAGACAGGCGAGTCGCAGGACCAACGCACACCAGCAAAAGCCCTGTTGCCATCGGGTCAAGCGTCCCCGTGTGCCCAACACGCCCTTCGCCAGTAATGCGACGAATCTCATCGACAACATCATGTGACGTCATGGCCTGTGGTTTATCCACTGCAAGTATCCCGGAAAGACTGGTCGCGCCTCTTTTTGCCTTGCCCATCGCTGCAGCATTCCTCAGATAATATGGGAAACAAGGTTGTTGGCTTCCTGAATAACCAGGGCCTTCACTTCATCCAGAGAGGTCTTCAGGGTAAAACCTGCTGCTGCCCTGTGGCCTCCCCCACCATAACGACGAGCAAGCTCGCCTACGTCGGCAGAACCTTTGGCTCGCAGATTCACCCTCACCCGGTCTTCTTCTACCCGAAGCAAAACCGCAACCTCACAGCCCTTCACCGAACGCAGAAGTGTTGGCATGCCCTCGACATCTTCTCTTGAAGCGCCAAGTTCAGCAAAGTCTTCCTCGGTCACCCACGAAAGCACCAATTTACCACCAAAAGCGAATTCCATACGTGAGATGAGGCGGGCATTGAGTTTGAGTAAACCTAATGACTGCGAATCGAAAACCAGGGATGACATCTTCGATGGATCTACCCCAGCTGCAACCATCTCTTTTGCGGCACTGAAGGCCTCGGCGTTGGTGTTTTGGAATGAGAAACGTCCGGTATCGGTTATCAGTGCAATGTAGCAGGCTTCGGCCATGTCGGACGTAACGGGGGTGTCGCTTGCCATAATCAGATTCCAGATGATGAGTCCGGTTGCCGATGCCTCTGCGTCACCCATATACAGGTCGGTAAAACCGGTGTAATCGGGATGATGGTCTATGCACAGGGTTTTCAAGGCCCGCTCAAACACCGGTACTGCATCACCGAGACGCTCCTTGTTTGGCGTATCGACAGCAATAAACAAATCGGGTGTCTCATCATACTGCTCGGCCAGAACAAACTCATAATCGTTCAGAAAACTGTAGAGTTCCGGAGCCTGGGTTTTGCCTGCGAGCAGCCTGCTTACCTGATGTCCCCTGGCCTTAAGAAAGGCTCCTAAAGCCAGTAGAGAACCGATTGCATCTCCGTCAGGATTAATATGCCCACAAAGCGCCACTGTTTGTGGCTCAGACAGCAGGCTCAGCAGTTCATCAACCGTTATAGACTCAAAATGCAGACCTGGCAGTTCATCAACCGTTGTTGACTCAGAAAACCGATCAGGCAGTTCATCAACCGTTACAGATTCAAAAAGCCGACCCGGCAGTTCATCAACCGTTGTTGGCTCAAAGCTCATGAGGTCAGTCCCTTGCGTCGCTTGGGTTCAGCGCGGTCTTCGGCTCATCGATGAGTGGATAACCGTCCTCGTCCTTTGGTATCTGCAGGGTCTCGGGAACATCGCGCAGCACCCGTGAGATCCGCTCGGCTTCGTCGATGGTTGTGTCCATGAAAAACCGCAGTTCAGGGGTATGTCGCCACCCGAGTTCCTGCCCCAGCAGAGAACGAATCCTGCCCTTTGCGCTCTCAAGCCCGGCCTCTACTTCTTCGTATTCTGCGCGATCTGCAGAAAAGTAGACATTAGCAACGCTTCGATCCTTGGACACTGACGCGCTGGTAACAGTCACCAACTCCAGCCTGGGATCAGCAATCTCCATAAGCAGAATGCTTGCTATCGCTGTCCTGACAGCCTCGTTCTGTTTGCGTGACTGTGTTGTCTGTTTCATATTGCATCACCCTCAAAAGCGATCCCCTTGTTGATATTAGCCTCAGAAATGGCTCCAGATTTCCCTCGTGTCGCATCAGCTCTCGCGGGCTATTTCTTTAATGATATAACCCTCAAGAATGTCGCCAACCTTCACATCATGATACCCATCGATGCCAATTCCGCATTCAAATCCAGCCTTGACACTCTTGATGTCTTCCTTGAAATGGCGAAGTGAGGAGATGCGTCCCTCGAAGATAACCGTGCTGTTTCGCACGATGCGGAGCTTATCGTCGCGCCCGATCTCTCCTTCTTCAACAAAGCATCCGGCAATCGTCCCAGCCTTGGGAATCTTAAAGAGCTCCCTCACCAGAGCAACTCCGGTATCAACTTCCACGATCTCAGGCTTGAGCAGGCCTACGCGTGCTGCATTGATGTCGTCGATAGCCTGATAGATAACCCGGTAAGTCTTAATCTCAACACGCTCTTTTTCTGCAAGCACACGCGCTTTTTGCTGCGGACGAACATTGAATCCAATAATCACAGCATCTGAGGCGGCAGCCAGGGTGACGTCGGTTTCCGTAATGCCGCCCACTGCAGAATGGATGACATTGATGTGAACCTCTCTCTGATCCATTTTGTTAAGTGCATCCTGTAAAGCTTCGATAGACCCCTGCACGTCTGCCTTGACCACCAGGTTAAGCTCTGCCGTCTTACCATCTTTAATGCGAGCGAACAGATCCTCCAGCGACGCCCCGCCTTTTTGCTGCTCAGCGAGTCGTTTGCGCATGGCGCGATCCCCGGCAAGGCTGCGTGCGGTATGTTCATCTGCAAACACTCTGAACTCATCTCCAGCATCAGGAACCGAATTAAGGCCGAGTATCTCAACGGGGTCAGCCGGTCCGGCGCTGTCTACTACCTCTCCCTTAGGATTGACAAGTGCACGCACGCGGCCATGGGAAGAACCCACAACCAGGGCATCACCAACATGCAGGGTTCCACGCTGAACTAAAACAGTAGCAACCGGACCTCGTCCCTTGTCGAGCTTGGCTTCGATAACAAAACCAGTTGCCAGGGCTTTCGGGTTAGCCCTGAGATCCAGTACATCGGCTTGGAGCAAAATCGTTTCGAGCAAATCATCTATACCCAAGCGCAACTTTGCGCTGACTTCAACAAACATATTCTGACCGCCCCACTCCTCGGGGATGATCGAGTGATCAGAAAGCTCACGGCGCACCTTTTCAGGGGCAGCGCTTGGTTTGTCAATCTTGTTGACAGCCACAACGATGGGAACATTAGCAGCTTTGGCATGGTTGATTGCCTCTACAGTCTGCGGCATAACACCATCATCTGCGGCAACCACCAGTACAACCACATCGGTAACCTTGGCGCCGCGTGCCCGCATCGCCGTAAAGGCCTCATGGCCGGGAGTGTCGATAAAGGTGATGCGGTGGTCTTTTATCTCAACCACCGAAGCGCCGATATGCTGGGTGATACCTCCGGCTTCTGTTGCAACAACACCGGTTTCACGAATGGCATCAAGCAGAGAGGTCTTGCCGTGGTCAACGTGGCCCATAACAGTAACCACTGAGGGTCTCAGTACAAGGTCATCAGGTGAGTCGTGATAAACAATCGCATATTCCTCTTCTGGAGAAATGATGCGGATCTTTCTATCCATATCAACAGCAATAAGCTCGATGAGGTCGTTGCTTATGGTCTGGGTGATGGTCAGAGGTGTTCCCAGCAAAAACAGGCGCTTGACCACGTCGCTGGGCGGCACCTGCAGTGCATCGGCAAACTCCTGAACCGTAGCTCCCTTGGTGATCTGAACAACCGATGCATCGAAGATCAACTCTGGATCCAGTCCTTTTTCGATGGCGTCGAGTTCAGCCTTTTCCTTTGCCTCTGCAACTCGCTTTTCCTTACGTTTTCTGCGACGACCCTCACCCTCACCCGAAGCTGCTTCTACAGCTGCTCGAGCCTCAGCAATTACCCGTTCACGCTGGAATTGCTCAACCTGCGCCGCCATGCGACGATAACGATCATCTTCAGGGTCTTCATCATCAAAAAGGAAGGAATCTGAATCAAACTCGACTGTTTGACGCTGGGTACCTCGACTCTTGCTCTTTCCTTTACCCTTGCTGCGGCCAGACTCCTCATCTGTTGTACCTGTTGTACTTTTGCGCTTTTGCTGCCCAAAACCCTGCTCGGATGAAGGTCGTGCAGAAGGTGCCTCACGTTGTGTTTCGGCTTCAATTTCCGCCTCGTATGCACCTCTGAGCTCAGCTGCCAGTGCTTCCTTGGTGAGAGTACCCGAAATCCCCTGTGTGGCTTCGGGCATCTCGATAGAAATTCCTTGAGATTCTTTGGTTTCCTGTGTCTCCCTGACTTCTTTTACAGCTTTGTCTAAGGCCTTGCCCTCATCCCTGCCTTCAGCCTTGCCATCCACTGCTTTACCAACTGCTGGTCTTGCACCTTCGGGTTTTACGCCTTCGAGTCTTGCCCCTTCGGGTCTTGCGCCTGCCGGCTTTCCACCCACGGGTTTTCCATCCACTGGCTTTGCGCCCTCAGGCTTTCTTCCATCTGGTTTCCCCTTGAGATCCTTCGCCGCTGCTCGAAGTTCTTTTCTGGCGGCTCTCTCGGCTTCCAGACGGTTTTTCTCAGCTTCAATCTGAGACAATAGACCGCTGAACCGCGGTATTACTCTCTCAGGTTTCTTTACCTCCTCATAACCTGTATCACTGATTGCTTCATCGATATCTGTCTGATCGGATTCTTCTTCTTCTTCTTCCTCAACTTCTATCCTGATTCTGGCCTCACGTTCAAGTCGTTCGGCTTCGCGCTTTGCACGCTCCTGCTCTACAGCTGCCTTGCGAGCAGCCTCCTCCTCCTCGCGGATCCTTGCTTCCTCTTCCGCTTTTCTGGCTTCCTCAACTACTCGATTTGCTTCTGCCGTTGCGGCACGTTCTGCCATCTCCGGGGCAAGTCGTTTACGAATTCTGTCGACATAGGCGTCGTTTAGTGTTGACGCGTGATTCTTAACAGGAACTTTCATCTCAAGCAGTCTTTCCAAAAACTCCTTGGAATCCATTCCGAATTCTTTTGCTAATTCATGAACGCGCATACTGGCCATAGGCTTAACTCCTAAACCATGTTAATTCTGTTACGCTGATTTTCATATTCCTCTTCCAAACGCTGATAATCTGCCTCGGAAAGCTTTATCTTGAGCGCACGATCAAGCAGATGCCCTTTTCGTGCACGATCAAAACACTGCTTCTCATTGCAGAGGTATGCCCCTCTGCCAGCTTGCCGACCGGAAGGATCACACAGTACCTCTCCGCCAGCTGCATGTACAAACCGAACAAGAACACGCTTGTCGCCAGCTGTGCGACACGCGACACAGGATCGTAAATGCGGCTTACGTGTTTTTTGTGCAACTGCCACCATAGTTCAGTCAGTCCCTGTTTTTCTCAAGCTCATCAGTAATATCCCAGATAACGCCCGGATCCTCTCTGCCCTCAGAGCTTTTTTCAGCTTTACGACCATTTGAAGCTTTGGATGCCGCGTTCTTCTTATGAAGTCGACAGAATTTCGAACCAGGTAAGGCGTGGTTGCGACACCTGATCGAGTCCAAAGAGACATACTCGCAACGGCCGTCTTCGCTTTCCGTGTCCTGCTCCTCGTCGTCAAAAAGCGTCGATACTGTCTGGGGCAGGTCGATGAGAAGCGATGAGCTCTTGATGTCGATATGCCAGCTTGTCAAACGTGCGGCAAGCCGGGCGTTCTGACCTTCCTTGCCGATAGCCAAAGAAAGCTGATCGTCAGGCACAATAACCGTCGCATAACGTGTTGCCTCGTCCACAATCACGTTGTTCACCTTTGCCGGTGAAAGTGCATTGGCAACAAAAACCGCCGGGTTTTCGTCCCACTGAATCACATCAACGCGTTCATTGCGCAGCTCCTCAACAACCATACGCACGCGCGAGCCTTTCGGGCCAACACAGGCTCCAACCGGGTCAAGGTTGTGCTCCTTGGATGCAACCGCAACCTTTGAACGCGCGCCAGCTTCCCGGGCAATCGACTTGATCTCAACGATGCCGTCGTAAATCTCGGGAACCTCAATCTCAAAAAGGCGGCGGATAAGATCGGGGTGTGTGCGGCTCACTACAATTGATGGTCTGGCGGTTTCGCCGCGAACGCTTGAGTCAGCAACATTGGGGTCGCGAACTTCGATAATCAGGGATTTGAGCCTCTGGTTGTGGCGATAATGCTCGTTCGCAGGTTTTTCGTTGCGTTCGCCCGGATAACGCTTCACATCGAAATGTGGCAGTTCGGCCTCAACGCCTTCGCGGATTTTGATGATGGTGAAGTCCGGGGTTGATTGCAGGACGTTTCCGTTAACCAACTCACCCTTGCGATCCGAGTACTCTGTATAAATAGCCTGTCTGGCTGCATCTCGCACTATCGAGAGTATGACATTTTTTGCATTCTGTGCAGCGATTCGGCTGACGTCCCGGGGAGTGACATCCCGCTCCTCAAACGCTGAGTATTCACCGGTTTCTTCATCAGGCTCACCAACAGGTACCATCTCATACACATAGATATTCCCTGTCTGACGATTGATGATAACGCGTGCGTCCCATTCGAGTCTGAGTATGTTCTCATAGCTTTTTGCCAGCGACTGCTCAAGACGCTCAAGTATGTAGATTTCGTCGATGTTTTTTTCTGCAGCCAGAGCCTCCAGGGCAGCAATTAATTCTGATGACATTTACTCCACACCTTTCTTATTGAAATCGATGCGTGCTTTTAGATGCGCTTTTTTTATCTTTTCATATGGGAGACGGTAGCTCTGACCTTCGATGCCCATAATAACATCGGTGCCCTCGATAGCTTCTAAAACCCCCGACCAATGTGCTCTGCCATCGATATTCACTGTTGTAATTCTGGCTTCTTCACCGATATATCGCATAAAATGCTCGAGGGTTCTCAGTGGTCTGTCAATGCCTGGAGAAGAAACTTCCAGATTGAAAGAGCCCGAAAATGGCTCGTGCTCCTCAACTATTGGATCGACCCAGCGATTGGCTTCTGTAATATCTTCAATACCGATTCCACCCTCTTTGTCGAGATAAACGCGTACCAGACGGTTGTTCGCTGAGCCACTCAGTTCAACGTCGATTAGTTCAAAACCGTTGTCAGAAGCGACTGATTCCAACACACTGATCAGCCTCAGCTCCTTATCGCTTTTCACGAAACCCTCTCTCGCCTTTTTCCCGTCGTCATAACAAAAGAAAGCGGGACAAAGCCCACTTCCTCGACAACATAACCGTCTGCGTTAAGCCGCAAGACAACTTGCGTTTGTCCCCACGGAAAAACACAGCTCTGTTTATACCATAAAAAAACTGTCTTGAACAGTCCTTTTATCCCGATAGATGGGAGCTCGTCTCGTCTGCTTTGCAGGGCATTAGCAAGTACTATGTACTTGGAAGCACGACGGACAGGAGATGGCTCTTATGGAAATTGGACTTCATACACAGAAATCAACGACCTGTGGACTCATCCAGGTTTTACTGGATGCGATGCCTCTCGCCTGCAATATCTGGAACAGGAATCTGCAGCTCATCGAGTCAAATGCAGAAAACATCCGTCTTTTCAAAATAGAGAACCGGGAATTCTTCCACAATCATTTCAATAGACTGTCTCCTGAGTTTCAGCCTGACGGACAAAGATCAGATGAGGCGGCGCCGAAGTACGTAAAAAAGGCCTTCAATGAAGGCCGATGCAGCTTTGAGTGGATGCATCAGACCTCTGATGGTGACTTGTTTCCTGCTGAAGTAAACCTGGTACGTGTTCCATACGAAGATGACTATGTCGTTGCCAGCTATGTGCGCGATCTGCGCGAGCACAACAAGATGATGGACGAAATCAGGCGACGCGATGCTCTGTTGTCCGCAACCAATGCTGCCACGGCCTCCCTGCTCTCCCACGAAGAGGAAGAGCTTGAAACAGCTCTGCAAAAAGGAATCCGCCATGTTGCCAGTATTGTGAGCATCGATCGCGTCTACATCTGGAAAAACGTGACGATAGACGGCAGGCATTGCTATGTCAACAAACATGAGTGTCTGGTTAATATCGATGACAGGCGAAAGAGCATCCATCCAGAGTCGAAGTTTCCCTACGGAGAAAACTCCTGTTGGAGAAGCATTTTAGAGCGTGGCGAATGCATAAACGGGCCAGTTTGTGATCTTCCACTTGAGGAGCAGAATCTTCTGGTGCCCTATGGCATCAAATCCATCCTGATAATCCCTGTACACTTACAGGGCAGGTTTTGGGGTTTCATCAGTTTCGAAGACTGTAAAACAGAACGAAGTTTCTCCAAAGATGAAGAAGACATACTGCGCTCGGCAAGTTTGATGGCTTTCAACGCAATCAGGCTGAAGGAAGCTCTCATCGAGGCGAAGGTTGCAAGTCATGCAAAAAGCAGCTTCCTTGCCTCAATGAGCCACGAGATACGCACCCCCATGAACGCCATCATCGGAATGACCAAGATTGGGAAGATGTCGCACGATAAGGAGAAGATGATCTATTCCTTCGACAGGATAGATGGCGCTTCAAATCATCTGCTCGGTGTCATCAACGACATCCTCGACATCTCAAAGATCGAAGCTGGCAAACTTGAACTCTCCTCCAATGAATTCAACTTTGAAGACATGATGAAAACGATCGTGAATGTCATCAGCTTTCGAATGGGAGAAAAACGCCAGCGATTCACCGTATTTATCGATGAGCACATCCCGCATTATGTAGTGGGCGATGATCAACGGCTTTCGCAGGTGATCATTAACCTGCTTTCAAACGCGGTGAAGTTCACTCCCGAGGAAAAAGCCATACACCTTGATGCCACCGCGGTTGAAGAAAACGACGGAATAATCACCCTCCATGTTTCCGTTACGGATCAGGGAATTGGCATCAGCGAGGCACAACAGGCTCGATTATTCACTTCATTCCAGCAGGCTGAAAGCAACATTACCCGTGAATATGGTGGAACCGGTCTGGGATTGGCTATTTCCAAGCATATCGTTGAGTCGATGGGCGGAACGATTGGCGTTGAATCTGAGCTGAATAATGGTTCAAGATTCTCCTTTACCGCCAAGCTGAAGCGAGGCTTAAAGCCAAACGAAAGGCATCTGCTCTCGGCTCTTGATCCGAGCAAGATCAGCCTGCTCGTTGTAGACGACGACCTTAATACGCTTGAGTGCTTCAAAGGTATCGCCTCCCGGCTTGGCCTGAGTTGCACCGGCGCTGCCAGTGGCGCTGAGGCGATACGTCTTATCGACAGAAACAAGCCCTACAATATCTGTTTCATCAATTGGGACATGCCAGGTATCAACGGCTTGAACGGCATGGAGCTTTCGCGCCAGATACAATCTCGAAAAGACAAAAAGACCTCCATCGTTGTAATGTCGGCATACGACTTGCAAGCCATAGAGCAAGAACTGATCGCTTTGGGTATTACTCGGTTTTTAACAAAGCCCCTGTTTGTGAGCTCCGTTGCAGACTGCGTCAACAAGAGCCTTGCGGCTACGGTTACCCCAGAGATCACTGCTCCTGATGAGGCGGTCTCTTTTATGGGACATCGCATGTTGTTGGTGGAAGATATGGAGATCAACCGCGAAATTGTGCTGGCCATACTGGAGCCAACCCTGATGGTGATAGATTGCGCAGAAAACGGCGCAAAGGCTGTTGGGATGGTTGAAAGAAACCCTGATCGTTACGACGTTATTCTGATGGACATACAGATGCCCGTCATGGATGGGTATGAGGCAACTCAAAAGATTAGAGCACTTGACATCGCCAGGGCAAAGAGTATTCCCATCATAGCTATGACGGCCAATGTATTTCGAGAGGATATCGAAAAGTGCTTTGAGGCTGGCATGAACGAGCATCTGGGAAAACCACTCGACACAGGTGAATTGCTACGGGTTCTACAGGAACACGTGAAATAGAAAAACAGAACTCATCGAAACTGTAAGGAGATGAAAGAAATGGGTGAAAATGTAATAGGAGTTGCATGGAACGACAGCTACAAGCTGGGCAACGAGCAGGTCGATCTGCAACACAAGAAACTGTTTGAGATGGTCAACAACCTTATCAACTCGTGTTTGGATGGAAGTGATGTGGCAAAGCTTCAAGAAACACTGGGTTTTCTGGTGAACTACACGGTTCGTCATTTTCATTTTGAGGAGGAATTGCAGCTTCAGTACGGCTACCCCGAGTATGAGGCGCACAAACAGATCCATGAGGACTTCAAGGTAACCGTTGGCGAGCTGGTAACCAGGTTTGAGAAGAGCGGCTCGTCAACCGTGCTGGTTAACGACGTGAATAAGATCCTGGTTCGCTGGCTGGTCAATCACATCCAGAGAGAAGACAAGAAGATCGGCATCTTCATCAACAGCTTGTAAAGCGGTAAATGGCGCATTGACGAAGCATGTTGTGCTGTCTCTTTTTATTAGATAGCGCAACATGCTGCATGGCGTTCTTTCAATACCATGCAAAGTGTGTCAGGGGAACGGCAGACTGTGTGACTGGCACATTCTCCAGAACATGTACTCCTCTCTTATCAATACATCATCATACAATTTGGAGTTACAACCATGACAGAACCAGCACGGTAGATCCGTAATACAGGCTGTTGTCACATTGTGTATTAAGGAATGAACCACGTGCTTCCCTCATAACCAGCACCATATAACCAGCACCATATAACCAGCAAAAAAGCCCTATTCGAGCGATTTTCGGCGTTCCTGCTAAAATATTTAAGAAATGCGAAGATTCCCAGTCATGATTGTTTTTCTCCAAATTAACCGTTTTATAAAAGTGCAGGTCAGAGGCCATGTATTCTTGAAGCCTTTTCTGCTTGTTCTAACAGCTATTACAAAAACAGGAGATAATTTTCGCATTTCTTCAATTTTTTAGCAGAAATGTGGTAAAAGTACTTTTTTCGCTTTTTTCTGGTCGCATTTCGCTTTTACAAGCTTTCTGGCAAGCTTTCTGGCAAGCTTTCTGGCAAGCTTTCTGGCAAGCTTTTTTTCTGTTTTTCTGCTTTTCTACTCACTGCATCAAAAACAAAAACCGTAATCCATGTAGTACAGCAGGTAGAATTCTGAAAGGGGATGGCAGGTAACACATAGCAGGTATTAACACGCCATCATTTGCGTTCATGAAAAGAACTGCCGGTCTGTGATACACTACGGGGCTACGTTAACCAGCTTCGTTTTGATGTTTAGGAGTTCTCGATGCCAGTAAATGTGCCTGATGGTTTGCCTGCAATTGATGTGCTTGCGCAGGAAAACGTCTTTCTGATGACCGAAAAACGGGCTACATCCCAGGACATACGTCCACTTGAGATTGCTATTGTCAATCTGATGCCCACTAAGTTGGTCACTGAGACACAGTTGCTCCGCCTTCTGTCAAATACACCTCTGCAGGTACACGTTACGCTTATCTCAATGGGTGGTCATGTTTCAAAGAATACGGCACCGAGCCATATGGAGGCTTTCTATCGCGATTCACGTACCGTTCTCAACGAAAGGTTTGATGGGCTCATTGTCACCGGAGCTCCGGTAGAGACCCTGCCCTTTGAGGCTGTTGACTACTGGGAGGAGCTCAAAAAGCTCCTGAACTGGTCGAAAACTCATGTGTACTGCTCACTGTTCATCTGCTGGGGAGTAAATGCTGCACTGCATCATTTCTATGGCGTAGAAAAGCATCTGCTCGATAAAAAACTCTCGGGAATCTATCCGCTCACCCGTTATGACAAAACCAACCGTCTGTTGCTCGGCCTGGATGACCCCTTCTATATGCCGCAATCCCGGTACGCAACGGTGTATCCTGAAGATGTCGAGCCGGTTGGTCTCAAGGTTTTAGCAGGTTCACCTGAAGCGGGAGCTGTGATATCAGCTTCGCCTGACGAGCGGCAGGTCTTTGTAACCGGACACCTTGAGTACGATGTCGATACACTCGACAGAGAATATCGACGTGACATTGCTGCTGGCCTGGAAATCGATCCACCTCTCAACTACTATCTTAATGATGATCCTGAGAATGGCCCAGTGGTGCGCTGGAGAACCTACGCGCATCAGTTCTTCGCCAACTGGTTGAACTACTATGTCTATCAGGAGACTCCGTACGACCTGTCACATCTTTCGAGTTAGTAATCGATCAAACGATTCTGGAAGGCAGAAAAGCAGGTAAATAGAAAAGAATTTTAACTAATGCACGCTTTAGTCTAGTAAATATGGGCTTTTTATATCGTTTTACTAGACTAAAGCGTGCATTAGTGCTATTTTCTGCAACTTTATGTTGAGCAACGATTAAACCGATGTAACTGTAACGTAAACAGCTTACAACTGCATGTTGCTCGCCCTTTTAAGGTAGAATGTCTATTGCATGTCGCTATACCAGCCGAAAAGGGTAAGGAAATGAAAGAAAAACCGGTTGGATCGGGTGGGATACAATCTGATTCCTTTGACTTGGACTCCTTTCTTAAGGAGAACAATTTTTTTGCTGATGAGAAAAGCTTGAATGAGGACAAACTCGTGCAGGATGAACCTGTGCAGATTGATACTTTACCTTTGCAGGTAGAAGCTCCTACTGTCTTGGTGGGCACTATTCCTGCACAGGAAGAAAACTCTCTCGAGCAGGCAGAGGTTCCTACTGTGCAAACTGAGGTTTCTCCCACACAGATTAATACCACGCCATTGCCCGAAAAGACCCAACTAAAGAAAGCAGCAAAGCCAAAAGCGAAGCAGAAGGAGCCCACACCTGATGAAGCCAGGGAAAACGAAGCTCAACAGGAGGAAATGATACTCAGGCTAAACAAGTCCCAGCAAAATGAGATGGAGTTGAAGCCAGGTGAATTCCAGCAGGGCGATGTGGAGCTGAAGCCAGGCGAGCTCCAACAGAGGGAAGCAGAGCTGAAGTCAAACAAATCCAAGCAGGACGAAGTTAAGCTGAAGCCAAACGAGTTCAAGCAAGGGGAAGCTGATCCGAAAGAAAAGTCCGGGAAGGAACGATTATTCAGACAGGAAACTCCCCAGGAGAAAAGGGGTACGAGGAAAAGCATGGATTCACAAAAGGAAAGAACCTCATCTCAAGCTCAAAGACCGGAGACTCGAAAAGAGATTCCGATTCAAGCATCCAAGCTGTCAGGTGCAAAAAGCACGATTGAACTTGGCTCAACCGTCAGTTATGAGTCTCTAGGTGAGGAGCTCCCCGAGCTACCCAGTGTTTCAGATACTGAGCACTCACACGATGGCTTCAAATTGAAAGATTCTGACTTTGACTTTCTGGAAAAGCTCACTGCGGATTACACTGAAGGATTCGGAGCTGTTGGCTCCGACAAAAAAAGTCGCTTAAACCCATCAAGAAGCACCTCTTATTCGGATAAAGCACCTGCTGCCACTACTGCTGCTACAACTACCGGTACGGTGGCAACAGCAGCTACCAATACTGCCTCAGCGGCAGCTGCCAGAACTGCAGTCACATCCTTATCTGCAGCCAGAACAGGGTCAGC
>Ga0209737_10000490_pt1 | contig 32427 bp, 28 predicted proteins | sample TergutCu122P3_FD_187284 | JGI IMG/M metagenome (GOLD analysis project Ga0209737, IMG submission 187284) | Cubitermes ugandensis P3 segment gut microbial communities from Kakamega Forest, Kenya - Cu122 P3 (SPAdes) (version 2) | ecosystem: Host-associated > Arthropoda: Insects > Digestive system...
TCTTCAACTGCTTTTTTATTCGTTGCTATTGATTCCAATATTGCATCACGAATTTGAAACACCGATGTATCATTTTGATTTTCACTTACGGATTCAAAAAGCGACATAATTCTGTTAAATTTTTCTGTTGTCATTTTTTCAATATCTTTAAGCTGTGAAATGTAATTTTCAATATATTCCGAACTGCGTGCATCTTTTTCTACTTTTGCACATGAAACAAATAAAATGATAAAAACGCAAAAAGCCAAAACTAATTTTCTCATAACAATACTCCTTTTTTTATTAAAAATAGCTTTTGGACGACAATTTATTCGGAAATAATTTATATTTCCATAAAAAAGCGGGGTTTTATGCAATTCAAAGAAGGAATTGATGCGTTTTTGCGTTATATTGAAAAACAGAGAGATTATTCGATAAATACGGCAGATTCCTACAAGCAAGACTTATTGCAATTTATTCAAATACAAAAAATTGCGGAAAATGATGATATTGCAAAAGTTTTCACGAAAATAAACATCCGCGCGTTCATTTATTCTTTGAAAGATAGCGGACAAAAAGCAAAAAGTATAGCAAGAAAACGTTCATCTTTGCTTTCATTCGGGAAATTTATGATGAAAGAAGGCGTAATTTCGGCAAATCCCGTTCGGCTGATTGCCATACCAAAAATTGAAAAAAACATTCCTGCTATAATTACCGAACCGCAAATGTTGGAATTAGGTGAAAATTACGATAATCCAAGTAAAAATGAAGAGAGAGTTTCACAAAATCCGCCGAGTATCCGTGATATGTTAATTATAGAATTACTTTATGGTAGCGGAATTCGTGTATCGGAATTACATAATCTTACAAAAAGAAGTTTTGATTTATCAAATAAAATAATTCGAGTTATCGGAAAAGGCAACAAAGAACGAATAGTGCCTGCAACCGATGTTGCAATTGAACTTTTAAAACGGCATTTGCCTATAAACGCGCGTCCAAGCGATTATATTTTCCCAAGAATTGCCAGAAGCGGAAGAAAGCAAACAAAAAACTACAGCAATTTAACGCAAAAACGAGAACGTTTACACAAAGAGGATTTATCACTTTTGTCTGTCAGAAGAATTCGACAAATCGTCAATCGGGAACTTGCCAAAGTTTCATCTGCTAAAAAGAAAAGCCCTCACATTTTACGGCACTCTTTCGCATCACATTTGCTTGATAACGGCGCAGATATTCGTGTAGTAAAAGAAATGCTCGGACATGCATCCCTTGCATCGACGCAAATTTATACGCACATAAGCATAGAAAAAATGTTAAAATCTTACAAACAAGCTCATCCGAGGTCCGGAAGTGAAAATTAAATAGTATATTTATAAAAAATTGGAGGAAATATGGCAATTTGGGATTTTATAAAAAAACGGCTTTTAAGTATTCATTTCGCATTAAATGGAATTTTTATAATAATTCGTACGCAAAAAAATGCGTGGATTCACCTTATGATGACAATTATTGTTGTAATTTTAGGATTTACTCTAAATATAAGAGAATCGGAATGGATTACAATTATTTTGGCAATATCAGTAGTTTGGGTCGCAGAAGGTCTAAATACTGCAATCGAATGTTTGGGCGATTTAGTATCAAAAAGTTATAACCCGCTGATTGGTAAAGCAAAAGATGTCGCAGCCGGAGCGGTTTTAATTTCCGCCGTCGGTGCAACAATTATCGGTTGTATTGTGTTTTTACCAAAAATTTGGGAATTATTAATTTAAGGTAATTCATTTCCGGCTGAAGCCCAAATTTCATACCACTCTTCACGAGTAAGCATAATTTCGCTTGCGGCAATACACTCTTTAAGACGCTTAGTATTTGTCGTTCCCGTAACAACTTGAATTTTTGCAGGGTGGCGAATAATCCAAGCCGCAGCAATTGTCGTTGAAGAAACACCGTATTTTTTTGCAATTTTGTTGAGCGTTTTGTTGAGTTTTGCAAATTTTTTATTACCAATGAAAACACCTTCAAAGAATCCGTATTGAAATGGCGACCACGCTTGAATTGTTATGTCGTTAAGACGGCAGTAATCCAAAACGCTTTCGTCACGAGAAATTGCCTGTTCAGTTGTCATATTCACAAAAAAACCGTGTGTTATCATATTTGAATTCGTAATTGAAAGCTGCAATTGATTTGCTATAACTTTTTGTTTCACGAACTTTTTAAGCAATTCTATTTGGCTCGGTTTTTGGTTTGATACGCCGAATTTACGGACTTTGCCTGATTTTTCGAGAATATCAAATGCTTCGGCTACTTCTTCCGGTTCAAAAAGTGCATCCGGACGATGAAGCAAAAGGGTATCAAGATAGTCGGTTTTGAGACGACCCAAAATTCCGTCAACCGAATTAAGAATATATTCTTTTGAAAAATCGAATGTTGTAACTTCATCAAGACGAATCCCGCATTTACTTTGAATTATCATCTTTTCACGAACAAGCGAATTCATTTCAATTGCTTCTGCAAATGCAATTTCACTGTCGCCGCTGTTTTCATCACCATAAATATCCGCGTGGTCAAAGAAATTTGCACCGGATTCCATTGCTGTTTCAATAAATTTTCGTAAATCTTTTTTTTCCATTTGCGAAATGCGCATGCAACCAACAGCAATGTTCGGAACAAGCAAGCCCGATTTTCCCAAATCAATTTTATTCATTTTCTATCCCCTCTTCAATCCCTTCTTTTAATTCTTTTATCAACATTTTCCCTGATTTTTTCGGAATAATCAAACAAGCAGCAATATAGCCGATAATAAAAGTTGGGAATGTAACCATAGCCAAAACTATTGTGCCAATTCTTACAAATGTAGAATCAACTTCAAAATATTCGGCTATTCCACCACAAACCCCACCAAAAACCGTGTCTTTTTCACTTCTTTTTAATTTTTTCATTTTTTTCTCCTTTTTAATAGGCGAAAAATATTTCGCCCCTACATTAATTTTCAAATTCAAATACCAAGAATGATAATGGCGGCAAATCAATTTGCAATGTAAAATTCTTGCCTTGTGCCGGCTCATTTTTTACAGCAATAGCTTTACCTCCGTTACCCAAACCTTCTCCGCCGTAAATTTCCGCATTTGAATTAAATACTTCCTTAAATTTAGTATCATAAGGAACTCCAAGTCTGTAACCTTTGCGAATTACCGGTGTGAAATTAAATACAAACAGGAATTTTTTCTTCTGCGATTTCGCTTTTCTTACAAATGCAATTACACAATTATCTCTGTCGTTGTAATCAATCCACTCAAAACCTTCGGGCGTAATATCTTCTTTCCACATTGCAGGATTTTCAATATAAAGTTTGTTCAAATCCTTAACCATTTTTTGCAATCTGGTATGATAAGTTCCGCACTGACTTTCATCCAAAAGCCACCAATCTATTTCCCGTTTTTCATACCACTCGTTTTTCATTCCTAATTCCGCACCCATAAAGCAAAGTTTTTTACCCGGATGACCAAACATAAATCCGTAAAGCAAACGCATATTTGCAAATTTTTGCCAATCGTCGCCCGGCATTTTTTCAAGTAAACTTTTCTTTCCGTGAACAACTTCATCGTGCGAAAGAACAAGCATAAATTTTTCCGACCATGCATACCACAAGCAATAAGTTAAATCCGCCTGATGGAATTTTCTGTTTATGGGGTCTTGTTCAAAATAGTCAAGAGTATCGTGCATCCAGCCCATATTCCACTTAAACGAAAAGCCCAAACCACCCTGTTCAATCGGATATGTTACACCCGGATATGCGGTTGATTCTTCGGCAATTGTTAAAACTCCGGGGAACGAATTATGAACAACCCAGTTAAATTGCTGTAAAAATCCTATAGCTTCCAAATTTTCGTTGCCGCCGCGGCTGTTTGGAATCCATTCATCGGATTTTCTGCTGTAATCACGATAAAGCATACTTGCAACCGCATCAACACGTAATCCGTCAATATGATACTGCGAAATCCAGTAAACTGCATTTGCTACCAAAAAGTTTCTAACTTCGTGCCGTCCGTAATTAAAAATAAGCGTATTCCAATCCTTGTGTTCGCCTTCACGCGGGTCTGAATGCTCATAAAGATGTGTTCCGTCAAAATGCGCCAAAGCAAACGCATCTTTGGGGAAATGCCCCGGAACCCAATCCAAAATAACACCTATTCCGTTTTGGTGCATAAAATCTACAAAATATTGAAAATCCTGAGGATTACCAAATCTATGGTTTACTGCATAAAATCCGCCGACCTGATAACCCCAACTCGGCACATACGGATGTTCCTGTACAGGCATTAATTCAATGTGGGTGTATCCCATTTCTTTAATATATGGAACAAGCAATTTCGCAATATCTCGATAATTATAGAAATCGCCTTCTTCGTTTGGTCCGCTCTTTTTCCAACTGCCCAAATGTAATTCATAAATTGACATCGGTTCATTGTGCCAATTTTTGTCTTGACGGCTTTGAATCCATTCTTGGTCACCCCATTTATATTCTTTAGTTGAGCCGACAATTGAGCCGTGATAAGGGAATGGTTGTTGTTGAATCCCATAAGGGTCGGTTTTTAAAACCAAATGTCCTGTATCTGCTTTACGAATTTCGTATTTATATACGGCGCCATCGGTTAATTGAGGAATAAACAATTCCCAAACACCTGAGCCGCCGATTGGTCGCATAGGGTGTTGCCGTCCGTCCCAAAGGTTAAAATCGCCGACAACAGCAACTCTTTGAGCGCTTGGTGCCCAAACCGAAAAATAAACGCCCGTCACACCATCAATCTCCATTACATGCGAACCCATTTTTTCAAAAATATAATTATTATTACCTTGATTAAAAAGATGTAAATCAAAATCGCTCATAATCGGTAAAAACGAATACGGGTCAGCTGTTTTACGAACAAATCCGTCGCCGTAAGTAACTTCGAGTTCGTATTTGAAAATTTTCTTCTTATTTTCCAAAAGAAGCGTAAAAAGCGGGGTCCCCTCCAGATGAAACATATCTGCGACAAATTTTCCTTTGTCATCATACACTTTTACCTGTGATGCTCCATAATGCTGAGCGCAAATCGAAATTCCGTTTTTCTTTGGGTGCATCCCCAAAATTGAGAATGGGTCTTTAATCGAAGAATTACATAATGCGTTTATGTCGCCATCCGACAATATTCCATAAATATCTGCACTCATAAGCGCCCCTTGCTGAAATGTTTTTACAAAGAAATTATTCAATTAAAAATATAATAATTTCAAGGCAAAGTGCGGGATTTACTTTAATTTATTGGATTTTAAGTACATAAAACAAAAAGAGCGAAGAATCCTTCGCTCTTTTTGTAGGGGCGGCAACATGCCGCCCATTTTAAATCAACGATTATTTAATCATAATCTTGTTCTGCAATACTGATGCACCTTTTGCATCTTTAACTTTAAGAATCAACATTCCTTTTGCAAGTCCTGTTGTCTTCAAGCCTGTAGCATTTACACCATTTACCGCACTGATATTTGCTGTGCCAACGACGCGACCCTGCAAGTTATAGAGCGATACCGAGTAATTACCCGCAGTAAGACGCAAGTTAATTTGTCCGTTTGAAATTCCAGTAAATGCAAATGAAGTGTTTTGTTTAACTTTAAGTTTACTAACTGACACATCGGGACATGTTTCGCCTTCAGGCAGCTCCCACCATTTACATTCGCTTGTATCGGGACCGTCCCATTTAGGGTCAACAAAGTCCTGTCCGGGGAAAAGCGTCACACTTGTTGATACATACGGATTAAAGTTAACCGCCCATGCGCCGTTTCCGAGATTTTTCGGAGCCAAACGAGGATTTGAGCCGTCGGGATACTCAACATTCAGTTTATCCGCCGTAATTCCAACAATAAATGAAATTTCATTTTGGTGCCTGTCGGATTGCGGCTTATTTGACGGATCAAGTGTTGCAGTTAAAGTATTACCGCTCAACGATGCGCCGCTTACGGAGTTTGCCGTCAAACGATATGAAACTGCTTCCGATGCCGTGAATACAACTAAATCGCCGGCATCAATTTTGCTCTTCAAGAAATTATAATGCGCTTCAAGTTGATTTTTGGTAATTCCTCCCCACCAGCCGCCCTGCCCCTTTCCAGAGTTATTTATCGGCCATAAACCAGCGTCATTAGTATTGTCAAACCAGTCACCTTGAATATCAGCAACAGCGTGGAATTCACGAATCATGTAGCCTTTCTTTTCGATGATTTTTTCAACCATTTCGTTCAAGCCTAAACGCACGTGCGGGTTACCGGGGAACACATATTTAGCGCCTTTGCTGTCCGGTGTCCAATCCTTTTGGTCAATCCAGAACGCATCAAAGTCAATTCCATAAGGATGGAAGAAATCTCCCAACATAGGAGTACCGGATTTACCGCCGCCTCGAGCAGCCGGAATATCGTATTCCTGTAATTTTTTGTGGGATGTTTGGCTATACAAATCCAAAGGATAGCCGTAATACTCACTGCGTTTTCCTACCTTAAAATACTTACCCGGGTTATTGATTCTTTCGTAAATTTTAGCGTTAATAACATCGTTCGCATCTTTCATATTTAGCTTGAAAGCCGCATTGTCCCAAGCAGCTGAAGTTCTAACCTTCGCAATAAAACCGGGACCTCCGTCAGGATAATCAGCATTACCGCTAAAACCTGCAGCAGGACCTGAGCCGTATTTTTGAAAATCGTCTAATCCCCACCAGGAAGCACCGGTAGCAGCAATGAAACCCTTATTTACGATTTCTGGACTTGTAGGGTCAACACCGTCTTTAAGGCTTCCGTCAGCATTAATATACTGGCTTCTCTCCGTATAATTTACATACAAATCAACGCCTAAAATGGTAAGTTTTTGTGTTCCTGCCTTCATGTTAACCGATTTCACCGGATCCAATACCAAAGTACTTGGCGCTGTTCCTGTCCAGAAAGTTTCTGCAGTAAGCGTCAACAGTTGATTTTCAAAAGTTTGAACATTCGGAGCCGGTGCCCATTCCTGTCCGGGAAATTTCGGGTGCCAAGTTCCTGTAACCGTAAGTCCGCGAATAGCGGCAGGAATTGCCGGGTCATGAGCCGGCACATTTGTTCCGGGCCAAAACCACTGCCAACCTTCCGCTGCGGAAGTATGGTCCATAGAGTGGTTAAACATTTCGTGTCCGTCCGCAACCATTTTTATCGCAACTTTCCAATCGTCATCTGTCATCTTTCCGACAAACACACCCCAGGATTGCTTAATACCTTCAAAACCGGCATTGTTTTTTGCAAGAACATAAGCAGGCTCTACCGACAAATCATACGGCATTGAACCTATATCATCGTGAGTCATTGAATAAGCACCTTTTGCACCGTTTTTCCATGTAGGAACCATGACTTGTCCTGCAGATATGCTTCCTTCCCAGCCTTTCCATTGATAATTAGGCTTTCCGTTATTTGCCGATACCGACAAAGAGTTGATAAGTACCCAAGGTGAAGTTCCTCCACCTGCTGTCGATTCTCCGGGAAGATCACCTTTTGTCCAAAATTTAGCCCACCACCAAAGTTTTTTACCGTTCCATTCGCCATAAGAAACCGTATCGCCCGCAAATTTATCGGGATTTGTTTCTACTCCGGCGTTTCCTTTGTATTCCACGTCTGCTTTCCATTCGCCTTTGTTTGAATAGGTATCAGCACGAAGTTTGCCTCCTTGCTGCTGTCCCATGCGAATTTTTTCTCTGTCAATCGCAAATCTTGCGTCATTCGCAGACGGCAAGTGAGCGGATACCATTGTTGCCGACGCAACAAGAGCCGCCGCCGCCAACACCAATTTAATTCTCATAAAATACCTCCTTAGTATTTTGTTTATTTAACCATTATTTTATTGTTCAACACCAATTTTCCTGCCTGCTTCACATTAAGAATAAACATCCCTTTTGCAAGGTTGTCTGTTCTCAAATTCGTAGCATTCACACCATTCACTGCCGTAAAGTCAGTTCTGCCGATAAGCCGTCCCTGCAAGTTATAAAGTTCGGCTGTATATTGACCTTTTGTAAGGTTAAGAGCTATTTTTCCATGTTGAATTCCCACAAATGAGATTGTATTTTGTTTTATAGCTCTATTGCTAACATTTTTATCAATTGAAGTTACCTGACTTTCAGTAACGCCTTTCCATTCACCGTTAGGAATAAGAGTTGCTGTTCCGCGATAAGGATTTACCGAGACTGACCAAATTTTTCCGGCATTATCCATTCTCTTGGGCATTCTGCGCGGAGCAATACCGTATTGACCTTCGCCGCCGTCATTTGCATATTCAACCGCAAGAATTTGACCTTCAGGAATAGAATTGTTAAGCGAAACAATTACCGTAATTTCATCTTTGTATTTTCCCGGAATATCACCGACATTTACCGTAAGTTTGTAATTATTTCCGTCAGGGTTTATAGTTGTACCATTCACAGCATTTGCCGTCATACGATATTTAACCGCTTCCGAAACCGTATAAACAGTAATTTTTTTTGCATCAATCTGCGTTTTAACAAAATTATAGTGAGCTCTCAATTGAGATTTTGTAATACCGCCCCACCAGCCGCCATAAGGTTTACTTGCATCGTTAACTTCCCATTTTTCATTATCGCTGCCCGTGTTCCAAGCTCCGCCGTCAATAGCCGCAACTGCGTGGAATTCACGAATCATATAACCTTTTTTCGCAATAATCTGTTCGACCATTTCATTAAGTCCCAAAAGAACATGGGCATTATTGGGCGCTACCCATGGGCTATTTGCATCACCGTATCCGCCTTTTGTTTCATCCCAATTCGGCAATTCGATAAAGAACGCATCAAAGTCAATTCTGTAAGGGTGGAAGAAATCACCGGGCATCGGAACACCTGATTTTGCTCCGCCTCTTGCAGCTGTAAATCCTTTACTTTCAAGATAATTGTGAGTTTCTTCCGAATACACATCAAAAGGATAACCGAAATACTCACTTCTTTTTCCGGTTTTGAAATATGGAGTCGCACCTATTTGCGAATAGATATTATTGTTCATTATATTGTTTGATTCTACTACATTACGCTCTTTTTCCGCCGCATTCCAGCCATTGGCAGCAAAGATATTCAACATAAAGCCGTAACGCCCTTTGTCACCAAGTCCATCACTACCGCCTGTCGATGATGTAGCGCTTTCGTAGAAAGAGAATCTGTCCTTAATATCTTTACTTTCATACCATCCGGCAACATTCACGGATACTTTTTTTGTCGCTTTATTTAAATACATTTTCTGCCCTGTCGGAAGCGTAATTGTTTCCGTGCCGCTTTTGGGTTCTATTCTGAAAATACCATTTTCGCCGCATTTGTCTGCCGGAGAATTACCGTTCCAGTCAGGGTACGCAAAAATCGTTATTAAATCGTTTTCCGCTTTAACAGTGTCTATATATGTTGTTGATTTGGTTGCCTTATTTTCCCAATAGCAGCTACCAGTCAATGGTCCTTGCCAATCACCGTTTTGGTCTCCTGTTTTTTGATTCTTTGACCAATCAACCCAAACATTATTATTCCATTTTCCACCGGCAAATGTGCCCCATCCGTTATTAACATGATGAGACATGATTTTCCATGCACCTACAACTTGAAGTCCTCTTAATTCTTGCGGTATATCTTGGTCACCTTCCGGAACCATATCATTCGGGAAGAAAAGATAACGACGGTTTGCCGCTGAAGTATGGTCCATGGAGTGGTTAAACATTTCGTGTCCCTGCATAACCATCTGTCTTGCCAAATCCCAACTGTTTTCCTGCACCATCGCATCTACATAAACACCCCAAGACTGCTTGATATCTTCAAAACCCTGTTCTTGTGCCAATTCCCAACCCGGCTTAATTGATAAATCAAACGGCATCGCACCGATGTCGTCGTGAGTAAATGAATACGCTCCTTCCGCTCCGTCTCTCCAAGTTGGAACTTCAGCCCATAAGCCCGCAGGTTTATTTGCAATATCACCATTCCAACCTTTCCACACATAATTCGGTGTTCCGCTTGAAGAAGCAGAAAGCGAGTTGATAAGAATCCAAGCAGATGTTCCGCCTTCTTTTATTGTTCCCGGCTTGTCGGTTCCTTCAGCAGCAAATTTAGCCCACCACCAAAGTTTTTTACCGTTCCATTCGCCGTAAGAAACCGTATCGCCTTGACGTAACATATAACTTCCGTTATACGATTCGGTTTCTTTCCATTCGCCTTTGTTTGAATAAGCCGCTCTTGTTTCCGCACGTAGTCCTTTTCCGCCCATTGCAGGAGCTCCTCCCGTTCGTCCCATACGCAAACTTGCGTCATAACTTGGGGCAAGGTGCCCGAATGATAACGCCGCAAGCGAAATTACCGCAAGTGCCGTTGTCATACCTTTCTTCAACATAATAATACCTCTCTATTTGTTTAATTTTTTATTTTCCATCACATACCGCATATACTAATATAATAGGCAAATTAAAATTTCGCTCATTTTTTTACGATTTTAGGATTTTTTTTATAAAGTAACTGAATCTTGCTTTTTCAAGAGAAATTATGGTATATTATTATTTTGAAAAATTAAACAGGAGGAATTATGGCAAAAAGCGAAACAGGTTACAACACAAGAACAATAAAAATAGCTGCAAAAAAAATGAAATTTTTTGATAAAAGAGATACTCTTCTTGATATACTGGAAGATGTAAACGAAGGCGATATAATAACTGCGGAAAATATCAAAAAAGAATATGCCGAAAGCGCAAGAAAAAAAATCTTTGACGAATATGACTATAAACCATAAGTTTGGAGAAAAAATATGGCAAATACAAAAACAACTTACGATGCACAAATGATTAAGCGTGCCATGAAGAAAGTCGGATACACAGATGGAATAAACGAAGTGTTAGATGTTTTGGACGAAATGGAACTTGACAAACGGCTCGCAATAAGCATTGCTCAAGCAGATAGAGGTGAATTTGTGTCGGAAAAAGAGCTACAACTACGAATAGACAAAGCGTTCGTGTAGGAGCATTGGCGTGAGAAATGAATATAAGTTGCTTCCCAAAACGTCTAAATTAACCGAAGAATGCGTAATAATGCTTGAAGAAGCAGCTAAGTATACGAAAAAAACTTCGCCGATACAGGCAACAATAATGAAAACTCAATTTGAAGAAACGCGCAAAACAATAGAACGAATGCCGACAATGGGAACACTGCACAAAAACGGAATACGAAAAATTAAACTTGGAAAATTCAAATACTATGTTTATTACAGAGAAAAAGAAGATATTATTGAAATATTAGGAATACATCACACCCGTAAAGGAACCGAATTCTTAGGTTAAAAATGGCATCAAAAAAAGAAAAAGCTCAATTTGTTTGCTCCGATTGCGGCGAAACATTTCTTAAATGGCTAGGGAAATGTTCGTCTTGCCAAGCATTTGGAACTATTAAAGAATTTCGTGAAAGCGCTATAAAAAAATCTGCCGGAATTTCAGGCGGACTGGCAGTTTTCGGCGATACGGCAGACACAATAGATTTACCGAATTTCACAAGTGTTGAACAAGAGCGAACTACAACAGGATTTGACGCCGTTGACATGGTTTTCGGCGGCGGAATTGTTGCCGGTTCAATAAGTTTGGTTGCAGGAAGCCCGGGAATCGGGAAATCTACCCTTTTATTACAAATTGCCGCAAAAATGGCTGACAGCGGTAAAAAAATTCTTTATGTTTCGGGCGAAGAATCTGTTGAGCAAATTGCTCTTCGGGCAAAACGAATTTTTGCGGCTCAATCACCGATAAAAATCACAACGGAAACTTGCGTTGAACAAATTTTGCAAATCATTGCGAAAGAAAAATATGATTTGGTTATTGTAGATTCCGTCCAAACGATTTTCAGCGACGAATGCGAAGGAATAAGTGGTTCGGTTTCACAGGTGCGAAGTTGTGCGGCAATTTTGACGAATTTTGCAAAAAGAACTGCAACGGCTGTCGTAATTATAGGGCACATAACAAAAGATGGAGCAATTGCAGGACCTCGAATTTTGGAGCATATTGTCGATAGCGTTTTAAGTTTTGAAGGTGAAGATTTTAATAGATTTCGAATTTTGCGCGGACAAAAAAATCGCTTTGGAGCAAGTGGAGAAATTGCGGTTTTTGATATGTCTGCAAGCGGGCTTTCAGAAATTCGAGACACTGCAAAAATATTTTTGAATGATTGCTCCCGAAATCGTCCGGGTTGTGCCGCAGTTCCATTAATTGAAGGAAGTCGCGTGATAATGGTGGAAATCCAGGCGCTTGTAAATAAAAGCCATTACGGAAATTCGCAGAGAGTTGCAAATGGCATAAATCCGAAAAAAATTGCACTGATTTCAGCTGTTTTGGAAAAATACACGGGAATTTCTTTGGGTGATTATGATATTTTTGTGAATGTAACAGGCGGACTCTCAGTAAGCGAGCCGGCTGTTGATTTGGCAGTTGCAGCAGCAATTGTTTCTTCTTACATCAATAAAGTGATTCCTCTTGAATATTCGTTTATGGGCGAATTAGGGTTGGGTGGTGAAATTCGCCCCGTTGTCGATATGGAAAAGCGAATCAAAGAAGTTTTAGCAATGGGATTTGAAAAAGTTATTTGCCCGCCAATTGCCAAAATTTCAAAAGAAATCCAAATGTCAATGATAATCTGTAGAGATATTTCACGACTCGGCGAAATTTTAAGGTAACTACCCCGTCAGGCGCAGACGCACCTGCCACCCCTTCGTTCCAAAAAAGAATCTAATAATAAATAATTTTTAAATTATAAACAAATGTGAAAAACTCCCCTTCTATACGGGAAGGGGTGGATGCTAAGCATATGGGGTAGTTAAAACCCTCTGTTCATAATAAAGTGTAAATTGAAATTTGGTCTGTGGTCACCGCTCATAAATCTCGCGTTCGGGTCATCAAGTCCCCATGCAAAATCGAAGCCCAAAAGTCCAATCATCGGAAGCATTAAACGGAATCCGAAACCGACACCCCTGTTCATATCGGTAATATCAATATCGGAAACATTTTTCCAAGCATTACCCATATCAAAGAAAGTTCCCATGTAGAATTGCTGGTCAACAATCGGGAAACGGATTTCACCTGAAAGTGTAGCCATATTCAAGTTTATACCAACGCCGCCTTCGTCATAACCGCGGACTATACCATCGTAATAAACTCCTCCGACTTGAAATAAATCGCTGTATCCCAAAACCGGCATTCCTTCTTTACTGAACGGAGCACCAATCATACCGAATTTGGTTTTTGCACCCAAGACAAATTTCCAAAACAACGGCAAATACCAATCATAAGACACAATACCTTTGACAAAACTATAGCCGCGCAAAGTTTCCGAATTATTAAGCCAATCCCCATTTGTTCCGCCTATAAATCCGCCGATTCGGAAAACAGAACCAGTTGTGGGAAAGTTCGGGAAGTCGGTATCGTTTCGTGTAAGTCCCAAATACCAACGGCTCAAAAGTCCGCGATTTACTAACTTAATACCCAATTCATTTTCAATATTAGTGTAGTTTGTGAAGTTGTGGTCATAACTTACAAGGTGACGAAGTCCAACGGAAAAATAGTCATCGGGCCATCTTAATCGTCTTGCAACTCCGTATTCTATACCTGTTCGTGTATAGTTATAATATTGATTCACATAATTTACATCTTCGTAGAAAATTTGCGTTGAGAAACTTGTCGGAGTGTTAAAAATCCAGGGCTCCATAAATCCTATGGAATATCTTTTGCGATGCCGTGCAAGCTCAATTGTTGCATCAAGTTGTTCACCTGCTCCTCTGAAATTCGGAATCATAACAGAAAAACTTCCGCCGAATCCGTCTTGTGCCGAATAGGTTACACCTGCCGAAAATTGTCCGATATTTTCTTTTTCTTTTACATTAAAATCCAAATCAATTGTCCCGTCGTTATTCATTGAAATATCGGGAGAAACATTATCGAAGAAATTAAGCTGACGAATATCACGAATTGAACGCTCCATTGCTGATTGGTCATATTTTTGCCCGGGGAAAATTCGTGTTTCTCTACGAACCACCTGGTCTCGCGTTTTATCATTACCCGTAATGTTAACTTTACGAACAACTGCTGGACGACCTTCGGTTATCGTGAAAATCACATCAACCGTATCTTCACGGAACCTGTATTTCGGTTCGGCATTTGCCCATAAATAACCTTGATTTCTATAAACATTGGTTACCGATTGACGAGTCATCAAAAACCTCGTTCTTCCGAAAGGGCGCCCGGATTGCATTGTAACTGCTGCCTGTAAAGCTTCGGTTGAAACGATTTCATTGTTTACAAAATAAAAATTACCCGTAAAAAATCTTCTGCCTTCTTCGATTTCTATATTTATTATTATTCCCGTGTTGCCTTCATTTTTGAAAACCGTGTCGCTTACGATGCGGGCGTCCATAAATCCATCTTCGTTATAAGCCAAAACCAATGAATCCAAATGCTGTTGGAAAAGTGATTGATTAAATTCGCCGGAACTAAAAATATGGCGTCGTTTGGTTCTGAACTTTCGTCTGAGTTTACGGTCTGAAAATTCGTCATTTCCGCTGAAATTTATTTGTTCTACACGAATTCTGTCGCCTTCATTGATTGAAAATCTTAAAATAACATAGCCCGGAACTCTTGTTTCAATCATTTCCGCTTCAATTTCAACATTCAAAAAACCTTTGTCGGAATATGCCTGTCGTATAGTTTGTGTAAGAGCATAAACTTTTGCATCGGACAAGCGGTCTCCGTGGCGGACTTTCAAGAGTTCGTTAAGCCGTCCGCGTCCTATTCTGCGGTTTCCTCTAAATTCCACTGCATCCACATACGGATTTTCGGAAACTATAATCCGTACATCCAAAGAAGTTTCCGTTTCATTTGCGGGAATAATTTCAATATTTCTGAATCGACCGGAACGATAAAGCTGTTTTACCGCCTTTGATATATCACTTTCCTGTATATTTTGCCCGGGAACCATCGGAAGCATTGACAAAACAGTTCTTTCACGTTCGTTTTGAAGCCCTTCAATGATAATGTTATCTAATCTTTTCTGTGCAAAAACATTTGCCGTAAAAACAATTAAAAAAAGTAAAACTATATATAAACGATACATTAATTCCCCGTTAATTTTCAGAAAAAAACACTATTTGCTCGCATAAAATAAATAATAGCACATAATGAAAAGAAGTTTTTTGTGAATTTCGAGATTTTTTATGACGGCAGAAATTATTTTGTAACAGGAAATGCAACACAAAATATCTTATAAAATAAAGGAGAAAGAATGAAATTATATATATTTGCGGTTATTTTTATGTTTGCAGGAATTTGTTTTGCTCAATCAATAGAAGAAGAATTGAAACTTTTGGGCGGTGAAGATTTTATTATCGGCAACGAAAAAGCCGAACAGTCAAAAAGTCCTGTTGAAGTTGCTAAGCCGTCTATTGATGTTGAAACCGACACAACAAAAGCAAATGAGCAAACCTCAGATACAAGCGCGCAAACAACACAAAACCAGCAAACTCCTGCGGCACATTATGGTGCAAGAGGACCATCAGGTCCGACAATCAAAGATACTACGCCGCAAATTTCGATTTTTGATACGGCAGGTGTTGCAAGAGAAAGTTCAATTGATTTTTCCAGAAATTTAAGTGAATACCGCAAACCGCAACGAGCGCTTTTATTATCGCTTGTGATTCCGGGCGCCGGACAGGTTTACACAAAAAAATATTGGAGAGCCGGACTTTATACCGCGATGGAGGCAGGATTTATTGTGGGAGCTGTTTATTTCAGAAGAAGTGCAAAAGATTGGAGAGAAAAAGCAGTAATTTTTGCTAAAGACACAGCTAATTTCAGTCGCGAAAAATTAGAAACTTTTTATCATGGATTAGATTCAATAGGAAATTACCGATACATAGATGACACAACAGGTACTGTAAACTTCTTAATTTATGGTAATTCGGGTGCTTATGACGGCGCATCACTATTAAAAATTTTAGATGAAGATTTTTACGGCAGAAATGGTGTCGGAAACCGCCGCTTTGCGGTTCAAGGTTGGACTGATGCGGAACCTAAAGGCGGTGCTTATGTAATCGCATCAAGAATGCTCACCGATGATTGGGCACATGACAGTGCTTCCGTAGTTAATATGGGAGATACGCTATTCGGTATTTCAGGAAAACAAAAAGAATTTATTGATAAGTTAGACTACAGCCAAAAACAAAGTGGCAGAAGCTCCGTTTTTATTGTGGGAATTTTCGTAAACCATATTGCTTCGGCAGCAGATGCATTTATTACGGCAATTGTCCATAATCACCGGTTGCTCAGAGAAGAAAGCGGAGAAAAAATCTCTGTGGCAGAAGATATTTTGAGCAGAGTTTCTATTGAAAGTGATATGTATTTTGACTACAAAAACGATTTGACTACAAAATTGGGCTTTGTATGGCGTTTCTAAAAAACAAAATTGTTATTATCATAATTGCCGTATTTTTTTGCAATGTTTTTTCACAAGAAGTTTCATTGGATTTAGAAAATATTACTAAAAAAGCAAAAGAAAAAAGTGAGGATAAATCAAAATCAGATGAAAAACCATCTTGGGCAGCAAGCGGATTAAATTTACTTGTTCCCGGAACCGGATATTTTTATCTAGGTGAAAAAAAGCCCGCAATTGCATTTTTAACTGCCGACTTAACGCTTTGGAGCGGATTTTTATTCACACATTTCACATCAATTATCCGGTATGAATCGTCTATCGGTTTTGCACGGGTTTATGCACACACACAAAGTAATCGTAAGTATAACGACCAATATTGGAGTTATTTAGGTAACAGCAATTTTATGAGAACACAAGATTTTAATTGGGCAATGCTAAACAATCGTGAACTTGATAAAACATATAATGCTGCCATTGACCAATGGTCGTGGGACAGCGAAGAATTGCGGGACGAATATGCCGAAATGCGTAAAACCGCAAATCATTGGAAAACCGCATCAACGCTTATTTTGGGGTCACTTGCGCTAAATCGAGTTGTTTCTTTCGTTACTGCAAGAGTCGCTACTAAAAGATATAACGACAGATTAAATTTTTCCACACCGCCAGTTGTTTCATCAATCGTAGATTTTCAAAATAAATATTATGGTGTTTATTTGAGTTTCGGGATTTAACTACCCCGTCTGCCTACGGCATCCACCGCCGTTTTGCTTAGCAAAAGGTCGCAAGCAAAGGGGAATTTAGAGCCGAAGCATTTGAGAATTCCCCTTCATTCGTGAAGGGGTGGCAGGTGCGACTGCGCCTGACGGGGTAATAAAAAAGCCGCTCAATTTCTTGGGCGGCTTTTTATTTATTTGAAACTATCAAACTTATTTAGCAATAACTTTCGTCATTTCCAAACATTTGTTTGAATAACCCCATTCGTTATCATACCAAGAAACGACTTTTGCAAAGTTTCCGTCAAGCGAAATTCCTGCTTTTGAATCGTAAACAGATGTTTCCGTCCAAGTTCTGAAGTCAGTTGAAACTACATCATCAGCAGTATAGCCCAAAACTCCTTTGAGTTCGCCTTCAGATGCTTTTTTCATAGCCGCGCTGATTTCGTCTTTTGTTGCTGCTTTTTTCAAAACAACTGTCAAATCAACAACTGAAACATCAGATGTCGGAACACGGAATGCCATTCCTGTAAGTTTTCCGTTAAGCTCAGGAAGAACTACACCAACTGCTTTTGCAGCACCGGTGGAAGACGGAATAATATTTTCAAGAATACCGCGACCGCCGCGCCAATCTTTTGCTGACGGACCATCAACTGTTTTTTGTGTTGCTGTTGCAGCGTGAACTGTTGTCATAAGACCTTTTTCGATGCCGAAATTATCGTTCAAAACTTTTGCAATCGGTGCCAAGCAGTTTGTTGTACAAGATGCGTTGGAAATAATCGCTTCGCCTTTGTATGATTTATGGTTTACACCGTAAACAAACATCGGTGTAGAATCTTTTGCGGGAGCCGACATAATTACTTTTTTCGCACCTGCTTTGATGTGTGCCTGACAAGTTGCATCTTCCAAGAAAAAACCTGTAGATTCAATAACAACTTCCGCACCAACTTCGTTCCATTTCAAGTTTGCAGGGTCTTTTTCAGCAGTCAAACGAATTTTTTTGCCGTTAACGACAAGATTATTTCCATCTACGCTTACTTCGCCTTTGAATCTGCCGTGAACTGAATCATATTTGAGCATATACGCCAAATATTCCGGTGCAAGCAAATCGTTAATTCCTACGATTTCAATGTCATTTGCAAAATTGTAGATTGCACTACGAAACACATTACGACCGATACGACCGAATCCGTTGATACCAACTTTGATAGCCATAAAACACTCCTAAATAAAAAAGGTTATAACAAAAATCGCCGATAAAATACTTTATGCAAAATGAAAATATCGCAACTTTTTATTTTCGCCCCGAAAAAACACCTAATTTCGTGACTTTATTCACAATTTGAAGAAATAACGGTATTTTTTTCAAATTCTTTGCTTTTTTCAGGATAATCGGTTGTGAAATGTAATCCCCTGCTTTCTTTTCGTAAGATTGCCGAGCGGATTACCAATTCTGCAACACAGGCAATGTTTCGGAGTTCCAAAACAGGTGTACAAATTTTTGTTTTTTTGTAGAATTCTTCGATTTCTTCACGAATTAAGCAAATTCGCTTTAACGCCCGCTCCAAACGAACATTATTCCGCACGATTCCAACATAATTCCACATGATTTTTTGTATTTCGTCTAAATTGTGCGACACCAAAATCCATTCGTCGGCAAATTCAGTTCCGCTGTCGTCCCATTTTTTTATGTTTTTTTCTGAAATTATTGATTTTTTTGCATTTTCTTTTACAATTTTTTCAATTGTTTTTTGTCCGAAAACCATTGCTTCCAAAAGAGAATTTGATGCTAAACGATTTGCCCCGTGAACTCCCGTACAACTACATTCACCAATTGCATATAAATTTTTTATATTGGTTTCGCCATCAAGATTTACCAAAATTCCGCCGCAACAATAATGAAACGCAGGAACAACAGGAATCATTTCTTTTGTGATGTCAATTCCGAACTTTAAACATTGTGCATAAATCAGAGGAAAATGCTCAATTAGCTTTTCGCTATTTGCGTGGCGAATATCCAAATAAACACAATTTACGCCGTTTATTTTCATTTCTTTGTCGATTGCCCGCGCAACAACATCTCGCGGTGCAAGCGATTTCATATCGTGATATTTTTGCATAAATTCTTCGCCATCTTTGTTTTTAAGAACTGCTCCAAAACCGCGAAGAGCTTCGGAAATCAAAAATGATGATGCGTTTGGATGAAAAAGCGTTGTCGGGTGAAATTGAATAAATTCCAAATCAGCAATTTCCGCACCTGCACGCCAAGCTGCTGCAACCCCATCTCCCGTTGCCGATTGCGGATTTGTAGAGTGCTCATAAACGGCACCGATTCCACCCGTTGCCAAAATTGTGGATTTCGCTCGAATACTGAATATTTTACCAGCTTTTCTGTCTAAAATATATGCGCCAAAGCAACCCGTTTCTGTAGGATTTACCAAATTATGCTCTGTAATCAATTCAATCAGCGTATGAAATTCAAGAAGTTTAATTTTCGGATTTTCTTTTACGGACCTCAACAAAGTTTTTTCAATCTCTAATCCTGTTTGGTCTTTGAAATGAACTATTCTGTGAGCGTTATGTCCGCCTTCTCGTCCTAAATCCAAATTTTGCCAAGCATCAGATTCCGGCGATTTTGAAAAATTTGCGCCCAATTCCACGATTTTTTTTATCGCCGCAGCCCCGCTTTCCGCCAAAATTTCAACCGCTTCTTTTTTACAAATTCCACTGCCTGTCGAAATTGTGTCGGCAATGTGACTTTCAACAGAATCATTTGGAGAAAGCACCGCCGCTACTCCACCCTGTGCGTGCCGGGTGTTGCAATTCATAGCTTCATTTTTGCAAATTACGATACACTCAATGCCTAAATTTGCTGCTGCTATTGCCGCCGATAAGCCCGATGCTCCGCTTCCGATTATCAATAAATCTGTGCTTTTCATAGTCTTTTCCTTGAAATTTACAGAAAAATACATTTTGCAAAAAGCAGTTAATGCAAAATTATTTTATCTCTCGTTCATTTTCCCGTTGCTATTTATAGAAACAAATTAGTATTTTTTGGAAATGAACAAACTTTATAGAAAGGTTTTATTATGTTCAGAAAATTAAAAATTACTGCAATTGCAGTTTTAGCGGCGACATCGTTTCTTTTTGCGGAAGCGTATCAAGTAAATACGCTCAGTGCAAGACAACTCGGAATGGGGCACACCGGTGCGGGACAAAAACTCGGCGTGGAAAGTATGCACTTTAATCCGGGCGGACTTGGATTTTTAGAAAACAAATTTGAAGCTTCGGCAGGTGTTACATTTATTATGCCGCGAGTTGAACTTGAAGGAACTTGGGGAGAACAAAGAGCCGAAAAAGGTGTTGCAACACCAATGTATGTGTATGCTGGAAGTAACTTTTTGCCTTTCATGAGCGCGGGCTTGAGTTTTACAACTCCCTACGGAAACTCAGCAAGCTGGGATAAAAACTGGGCTGGCGCAGAATTAATTCAAGACATTTCTCTTAAAGTTTTCGCATTACAGCCGACAGTTGCGTTCAATATTATGAAGATTGTAAGTATCGGTGTAGGTCCGACAATTAACTTTGGTAATTTTGAACAAAGCAAAGCACTAGCAGGTCCAGGAGCATTTAATGACTACGGAGCTTTGGCAGCAGGTATTAAAAATGTACCTTTCCCCGGTCTTTCTCAAGCATCTGACGAAATTAGCAGCGTTGTAAATAAATATGCGGAAAAAAGCGCAGCGTCTATTACTCTTTCGGGTGATGCAAAACCAGCAGTTGGTGTTCATGCAGGTATTATGGTTGATATTATTGAAAAGATTGGTATCGGTGTTTCTTATCGTTCGGGAGTAAAAGCAAAAGTTAAAGGCGGAAAAGTAGAAATTACAAAAAATGCCGATGATATAAACAGATTAAACGAAGCGATAAATACAGCAAACAACAGTATGAATACTTTAGTAGAATTGGGTGCTTTGCCTGGATGGAATAACGCTCCGAATGTTGTAATTCCGCCGCTTGATAAAGGCACATTCGATGCAACACTTCCTTTACCGGAAAATATGAATATCGGTGTATCGTTTAAACCAACCGACAAATTGCTTTTTGCACTTGATTTGCAACTTATTGGTTGGGGTGCATACGATTCCCTTATCATGACATTCAATGATGTCGGTGGTGTTGCCGGTAATGATGTTCCTAAAAATGCCGCAAAAAAATATGAAGATGCGGCAGCAATTCGCTTCGGAACACAAATCGGACTTACCGAGATGGTTGATTTACGTGCAGGTATTTATTTTGACGGCTCACCGGTTCCTGATGATTTCTTAAATCCTGAAACACCAAGCACAAACAAACTCGGCGGAACTCTCGGATGTTCAATTCGTCCGATTAAAATGCTTTCAATTGATTTAGGACTTCTTTATGTTCATAGTATTGACGGGACAAATAGCTACAGAAGCGGGTCGGTTGTTAAAGATAACGGACAAAAATTTGCAGCAAACTATACGGTTCAAGCAATTGCACCTTCAATCGGGATTAGTTTAAAATTCTAATAAAGCAAAATAAAAGAGCGGGGCTTCCGCTCTTTTATTTTTGGCAGTAACAAATAATATTTTATAAATATCAAATATATTGTAAAAAAGTTTTAATCTTAGGACAAAAACAAACAATGAGAAAAACAATTATTCCAATTTTAATTTTTCTTTTATCAATAAATATTTGTGCAAACGAAAAAATTTCACAGATTTTGGGGAAATATACAAATTCACCCGTTGAGATTGATTTTGAATTGAAAACATATTGGGAAGTTCGCGAAAAAGAAACGAAAGTTAAAGGAAAAATAGTTTTGGCACCCGAAAACAAATTCAATATTTCTATGGGAAAAATGAATTATGTAAGTGATGGAAAAACATTTTGGGAGTATAATAGCCGCCAAAAGCAAGTTAAAATCGAGAAAATCAAAAATGGTCTTTCAACAAGCATTCCGACAGAATTGTTAAAATTATTGAAGAATGCTGAATTTATTGAAAAATCGTCTGGATTTGCAATTTGGCAAGATAACAATTCGCGTAAGAATGGTTTTGAAAAAGTAGAAATTCATCACAACAATTCATTAGTTTCAAAAATAATAATCACGGATACCGATAAAAATATTACAACTTATACTTTTGAAAAAGTAGTATTTTTACCAAAAGTTGATGAAAATTTGTTTAATTTTATAATTCCGAGCGGAGCACAAGTTTATGAAAATTGAAAAATTAAAATTTTTAGCTATTATGTTTTTGTTTGTTGGTTTTTTGTCGGCGCAGTTAGTTGACGGATTTTTAGACAATTACATTTTGGATTGTGATATTGAAGGAAAAAATGTAGTTTTAGTTTCGCCAAACAGCATAAACTGGCGAAATGAATCAGGTATATGGAAAGGATTCAACGGAATTTCAGCGTTTGGCGCAAGTGAAAAATATAATTTTGATAATGCCGTAGCCGGACAACGGGAATTTGCCGTCCGATTAGACCAAAAAGATGATAGCACAATTGCATTTTTTATTGGAAATTTTAATGATAATAATTCGCAACCCAAAACTATTGAATACACCTACAAAAATGCTACAAGAGAAAATATTTTGTATGGTTTTGATGGTGTTTCTTTTGATTATGATGAATTTTATTTTGCTATGGGCGACGGTGGAATTGCTACAATACAAAATGGCAAAGTTTCATATATTTTTGAAATTGGAGAAAACCAACCAATTTCAGCAAATGAATATAAGATTTCCGATAAAATTGATTTAGCGAAACGAGTTGTTTCTGTTTCACAGGCGGCTAACAACAAGTTATACGCTCTTTCCGCAGACGGCTCAATTTGGCATTTCTCAGATGGTTGGAATTGGGCGAAAATGATTTCACTTAAACTTAACAAAGACGAATATCCGTATAAATTGGTTGCAATTAAAAACAACATTCCGTTTATCTTAACGACAGACACAACAACAATCGGAAAAGAACGGCTTTATGCTTCGTCAGAAATTATTTACACAGGTGATATTGCAAAAATTGCGGTAAGTAATGACAATTCTTGTTTTTATATTTTGGAAAATAACGGAAACTTAGTTGTTCGTGATATTAACGGGAAAGAAACCGAAAGCTCAATAAAACGACAGAAAATTTTGCGCAATCGACTCGACAAATCCAATGCTACGGCAAATTTAATATTGAAGGATATTTCTGTTTCAGAAAATTCTTTAGCTTTTGCAAGTGATAAAGGTTTATTCTATTCTGCAGACGAAGAAAACGGAATTGCAAAAGAAACGCCGTTTGAATTTGTGAACAAATCCGTACTGATAAAATCAGGTTTAAGAGAAGTTTATGCCGAACCGGGAATTATTACTACGCTAGAAAATTATTGCACATTTGAATATTCGCTTGCCGAACAAGACAGAATTACGATTGATATTTATAATTACAATTTGGATTTTGTTTGCAGAATTGTAGAAAACGAAATTCGCCCTGCAGCGACAAACAACGGACATTCAACAAACAGACAACAGGACAGATGGGACGGCACAGCAAATAATCGCGGCGGACGAGTTGTTTCTCCGGGTATATATTATTTCAAAATCACCGCACAAAAAAGTAAAAAATCGGTAGTCGGGAAAGTCGTCGTTGCACGAAAATGAGGAATTAGAAGTGAGAAGTTTTTTATTTATAATATTATTTTTTGTTGTTTCTGCTTTTGCGTCAGGACTTGGAGTTTATTCCAACGGAAATGAAAGAATTCCGCTAACAGCAGAAGCGTGGGCTATGGGAAATGCAACTACGGCAAACCCCAGCTATGCGCTTGTTTGGCAAAATCCTGCAAAATTAGCGTTTACAAACGGATTTACAACTGGACTCGGCGGAACATTCAGAACGCTTGACCGTACGGAAAGTTTTTTATCCGGCGAATATAAAATTCCTAATAAAAGATTTGGTGTAGGCGGAATTTTTTCATATAAAGGTATTGCAAATTTAGATAGTTTGCGAAAAGACGGCATAATTTATCCAACCACAAGTTATACAAATATCACGACAAAATTGGGAGTTGGTGTTGCGCTTTCAGGAAATTGGTCGCTCGGATTTTCTGGAGCATGGTATTATTCAAGTATTCCCGTTCGCTTCAAAGAAACCGGCTCAATCGAAACAAACTCAAGCAGCACAATCGGTGGACTTTCACTTTTGGCTATGTATCAAAATCGTAAAGGTTTATCGCTTGGATTTGGGATTCGGGACATTTTTTCTTATAACGACTGGAGCTATCAAGAAAGCTCAAATTCTCCTATGATAAATTCGCTTATTGATACAATGCCGTCGGTTTTGGTTGCTGCTGCAGAATACGAATTTGCGATTTTAGACACGCAAAAAATCAAAATTTCTACGGATTTTAACGGATATTTGGTAAATTCATTTTTTAATAGATATGACCACGCCGCACTTGCAATAAATTGGGGTGCCGAATGGTCGCCAAACAAAGTAATTTCATTTAGAACGGGAATGAGAGATATTTTGTGCAACCGGAATTTCTTTAAAAACCGACCTCTTTGGCGACTCGAAAATAATCCTCGGTTAAGTTTCGGATTAGGAGTAAATCTTGAAACAATTCCGGGATGGAATATGTCGAAAAAATTCGGTGTAAATTACGGAATTTCAAATTCAGGAGCACAAGTCGGCGTAGAACATGCCGTTGATATGGTTTGGCGATGGTAGAAAATCACGAAAACTTCATGCAAGAAGCATATTTTGAAGCCGAAAAGGCTTTTGCAAACAATGAAGTTCCTATTGGTGCGGTTGTCGTGCGAAACAACGAAATTGTCGGACGAGGATTTAACAAAATTGAACTTGACAATGATTCAACGGCACACGCAGAAGTTTTAGCAATCAGAGATGCGGCAAAAAACACAGGCTCATGGAAATGGCTCGAAGAATGTGATTTGTATGTAACGGTTGAACCGTGCATAATGTGTTTGGGAGCAATTTTTCAGTCACGAATAAAAACTGTAATTTACGGAGCAGGAAACAGTCGTTACGGAGCAATCACCTACAAAAATTACATAGAAATAGCAAAAACCGCATATATGAAAGAGCCTGAAATTATTGGTGGAATCTGCGAAGAAAAATGCAAAGACTTATTGCAAAGTTTTTTCAAAAAAATAAGAATTGAAAATAAAGAAAAATCTATTTCTGAAAATTAAAAGGATAAATAGAGAAGGATTTTAAAGGAGCGCTCGAAACGAAGTAAAAACACTTGTGTTTTCCTAAGCCCCTTTATTAAACGGACAAACTTCCTGACAAATATCACAACCTTTTTCCCAGCCGTGCGTATCAAAATCACCATCTCCAAATTGATTTTGATATGAAATACATTTATTACAATCAAGAGTGAAAGGCGCAACTAATGCTTTTGTCGGACAAGAATTTATACATTTATTGCAGTTTTCACAGGGGGCTTTGCGATCGCCCCCTGAAACCCCTTCGCCAACAATTTTATCATCAAAAGCAAAATCTAAAAGCAAAATCCCAATATTGCAAAAAGAGCCAATTTTAGGTGAAATAAAAAGTGTGTTCCTACCAATAAATCCCAAACCGGCTTTCGCCGCCCAATATTTCTCCAAAATTGGCGCAGAATCAACACAAATTCGAGTATTTCCGCCTATTTTTTCAGAAAGAATTTTAAGTTTTTCACGAATCGTTTTATGATAATTTTCACCCAAAGCGTAACGAGCAGTTTTTGTAAAGGCATGCCTTGCCTTGCCCGTTTCTTCATTCTTCAACAAAACCACAACAACAGTTTTCGCATTTTCCAAAAGCAATTTCGGATTAAATCTTATTTCGATGTTTTTTTCAATCCATTGCATTTGAGCATTGTAGCCGTTTTTCAACCAATTATAGAAATGTTTACGATAATTTTCATCAATTTCTTCGATTTTTGCAAATCCGCAATCGTCAAAGCCGATTTCTTTGGCAAATGAATAAATTTCTTCGTTTTTAATAAAAACCACCTTTTTATATGAAAATATATAATATTTAATTTGTATTATGTTATAAACAAAGGAGTTTTTATGAAAAATTTAATTCTTTTTGCATTTTTTGCTGTTTCGGTGACTATATTTCTTGTAGCTTGCAGTAACGACAATGATAACGATGTAATAACCAATGTAGAGGAAAGAAAATACTGCAGAGGATGTTTAATACCGGACAGCATTTATAACGACACACTTAACAGAGATTCTTTAATAAATCAAGACACACTTGATTACAAAGATTCACTTGTGGTCGGCAAAGATACTTCAACAAATTACGATTCATTAAGAATTTTAGATTCGCTTTTTAATAATTGATATTTTTTAAGTAATTTATTTTTATGGGGCGAATCTTGTGTTCGCCCTTTTTGTTTTTATTGTTCGGCATAAATTATTTTTGTGAAAAATTAAAGGAAATTTGTTATGAGAAAATTATTTTGCATTTTGTTTTTTTCAGCGACTATTTGGGCTGAGAACTTACCTGTTTATTCGGAAATTTTGCCGAACAATTTGACTTTGCTTGTCGTGACCGATACAACACTTCCTAATGTTTCGTGCCGACTTTACTATTTTGCAGGCTCAATGTATGAAAGTTTTTCACACACCGGACTTTCACATTTTTTTGAACACATGATGTTTAAGGGAACAAAACGGCTTGGAACGACAAATTATGAAGCTGAAGTGCCGATTATGGCAAAAATTGATACGCTTGACACCGAAATGCTTCGACTTTTACGCCGAGGAATTCCGAAAGATGACGAACGAGTTGTAAGTTTAAGAAACAAAGTTCTTAAACTTATGGAAGAACAGCGAAAATACATAATTAAAGACGAAATTTGGTCGCTTTACGAAAAAAACGGAGCAAACGGACTTAATGCTTGGACTTCCGACGACATGACGGCATATATAGTAACGCTTCCTGCAAATAAAGTTGAATTATTTGCGAATATTGAATCGGACAGAATGCAAAATGTTGTTTTGCGTGAATTTGTGAGTGAGCGGGATGTTGTTTTGGAAGAGCGAAGAATGCGTTATGAGAATCGCCCAGTAAATAATTATCAATTAATTTTAGAAACAATTTTTTATTCGGCGCATCCTTATCAAAACCCCACCATCGGCTGGGCAAGTGATATTGCAAACTACACAACAGCAGCTATGAGAAATCATATAGCAAAATTTTATCGCCCAGATAATGCTGTCATAATTTTGGCTGGAAATATTACACCCAAAGTTGCATCGGAGTTGATAAATAAATATTTTGCGGAAATAAAAAATCCCGATACGGAAATTGACGAGGTTTTTACTCGAGAGCCACAACCAATCGGTGAAAAAAGATTTATTGTTCGTGAAAACAACGCTGAACCGAGAATTGATATTGCATTTCACATTCCGGGATATAAGGATTCAGCACTTTTTGCTTTGGATATTGTTGAAAACATGCTTTCAGGGACAAGCGGAATTTTGCACAAACGGCTTGTTGAGCAGGAAAATCTGTGCTTAAGTGCCGGAGCTTGGAATTATTGGCGGCATCACAACGGAAAATTTGTTGTTTATGCGACATTGAAATCTGGCGTTTCGCACGAAAAAGTCGAACAGATAATTTTGGAAGAAATTGAAAAATTAACCGAAAATGAGCCGAATGAAAATGAACTTTTGCGTGTAAAAAATACATTGAAACGGCAAAATTTGGAAAAATTCAGAAATATGGAATCGTTTTCCGACCAATTGGCGTTTTTTGCAAAATTCGGAAATTGGCGTGACCTTTTTGAGTATCAAAACAATGTTGAAAACATAAAATCAACAACTTGGGCTGTAAAAAAATACCTAAATCCGAAATTTCGTGTAGTTGGTTGGTTGGTTAATGAGCGAGAGCAGTAAGAAAAATATTTCGTTTCTCAATGTGAAAAAATAGTATTTTCTTTCAAAATACGCAATCAAAGGGGAATTTTATGGCTGTAAATGATACTATTTCGTCGCTTTTGACGGACTTAAAACACATCGCAAAAAGCGAAACTGTGTTTGGTGAGCCGTTTATTACAGGGAAAACTACAATTATTCCCGTGTCAAGGATTTCTTGCGGATTTGCTGCTGCAGGCTCAGGAAAAAAAGAAGGTAGTGCAGGAACAGGCGGCGGCGTACAAATAATTCCTGTGGCACTCATTACGATTGTCGGCGACAGCAATGTTAAAGTTCACAGTATTGACCCGACCGATAATAACCTCGGATTGAAATTTTTGGGGCTTGCTCCCGACATTATTGAAAAAGTTTTGAAATCCAAGAAAAAAGATGTGAAAGATGTTTGATAAATTATCCGAAAAAAACATTTGGGTAAGTTCGACTGCAGACGATAATGGCAACGGAAGTTTTGAAAATCCTTACTCCAAAATTAAAACGGCACTTGACAATGCAAAAGCAGGGTCGAACATTGTGCTTTTTTCGGGAATTTATGATGAAAAATTAGTTATCAGCGATATTGGCGGAACTATTGAAGAGCCAATAATAATAACTACATTTGAGCAAAACTTTGAAAAAGTTATTTCGCGGTCAGAATGGTATTTTTATTCGGCAAGCGATTTTGTTATTAAAGGAATTACATTTGAAAACACAACAAACTCGGCAATTTCAATGGTTGGCGAAAGCCAAAGAAACAGTATTAAAGATTGCGAATTTTCAGAATGCGGTGAAGTTGCAGAATGTGCAATATTTTTCGGCGGAAGCGGTGGTGACTGCAATGTCGTCGAAAATTGCAGATTCACTGCTCCCAAAGATGCAAAAAATCACATCGCAATAATGATTTCACAAAGTATTGACAACGAAGATGACACAATTTTAAATTCACGAAACACAAGTGTGAGATTTTGCGAATTTAATGATTGCAAAGCGGCTATAGTTATCGGAAGTGATGAAAATATAAGCGGACTTTTCGGCGAACATGAGATTTCGGACAATTTGTTTGAAAATTGTGATTGCGGAATTAAAATAAAAATTAGTGGAACACAAATTTGCGGAAATATTTTCAGAAATTGCAAAAATGGAATTGAAAATATTTTTGGTTATGAAAACGAAATTTTTGAGAATCGATTTGAAAATTGCGAAAAAGCAATTTCGGTTTTGTGTGATGATTTGACAATTAAAGAAAATTGTTTCGTATATTCTGCAGTTTCTATTGAAACTAAAAACAAAAATAGTGAAGATGAAGAAGAATCGCTTCCCATTTTGATTTGCGAAAATACTTTTATCGGTGTGGAAATTGCAGCCGCCGGTGACGGCGACATCACTACTTTTATTACAAAAAATATTTTTTACGATTGCAAAATTTCAGACAACAAAAACACTGTTGAAAAAGACAATAAAAATGTTTCAAAAAATGAATTTTCGGATTTTGCAAACGGAGATTTTTCTACAAATACAAACTACGGCTGTTCGAGTGGTGCTGAAAATCGGTTAGAAATCGAAGAAATACCGATGGTCGATATTGCCAAAATGTTTGAATTACAAGAAAAAGAAATTGATAGCCGCTCAGATAAGAAATTATCAGATGAGACAATTGAGGAGCGGGATTTGTTCTTGAAAACAATGTATTTTCAGGACGAAAACGAAGAAGATGAAATTGAAGTCGAAGCAATGCCGATAGGAGAAAAAAGTTATTTGCGAGAAATCGGTGTTGACGGCGAATTGGAAGACAATTAAGAATTAAAAAGGATAAATTATGTTAATTAATCGTTCAAACAGAATGGCAGGCGTTAATTACGCTATACGCGGTCCCATTGCTGATAAGGCGAATGAATTAGAATTGCAAGGTAACAAAATAATCAAATTAAACATCGGAAACCCCGGAGTTTTTGGTTTTAACACAGACGAATCGTTGCTTAAGGCAATGCGGGAAAATCTTTTGGGACTTGAAGGCGGGCAATCATATTCGCACTCAAAAGGCGTTGCAGATGTTCGTGAAAGAATTGCGGAATATCACATAAAAAAAGGCGCGCAAAATGTTTCGTCCAATGATATTTTTATTGGAAACGGAGCAAGTGAACTAATAACCGCATCTATGCAAGCATTATTAAATCCCGGCGACGAAGTTCTCGTTCCCGCACCCGATTATCCGCTTTGGACGGCATCGGTGAATTTTAGCGGTGGCAAGGCAGTGCATTATCTATGCAAAGAAGACGACGGCTGGAATCCCGATGTTGCCGATATGGAAGCAAAAATCACGAAAAAAACTCGTGCGATTGTGGTGATAAATCCTAATAATCCGACAGGAGCAAATTATTCACCCAAAATTTTGAAGGAAATTGTAGCACTTGCAGAAAAGCACAATTTACTTCTTTTTGCTGACGAAATTTATGATAGAATTTTGTATGACGGCGAAGTTCATCATTCGGTTGCAGAATTTGCGGGAATGCACACGTGTTTTACATTCAATGGAATTTCAAAAACACATTTGGCGTGCGGATTTCGCGGCGGATGGCTTGTCGTGAGTGGCGATAAATCTGGTTTAGGCGATTATTTGGAAGGGCTGACAACACTTCTTTCTATGCGCCTTTGCTCAAATGTTCCCGCACAATTTGCTTGCAAAGCGGCATTGGAACAAGACAGCCAAATGGCAAAACATATTGTTCCGGGAGGGCGACTTTATGAGCAAAATACGCTTGCAACAAATCTGCTCAATGATATTGACGGAATTTCGTGCGTAAAAGCGAAAGGTGCGTTGTATTTGTTCCCAAAAATCGATACAAAAAAGTTTAATATAACTAACGACCAGCAATTCGTATTGGATTTCCTGGTTGCAAAAAAAGTGCTTTTGATAAACGGAACGGGATTCAATTGGACTCACCCCGACCATTTCAGAGTGGTATTTTTGCCAGAGGTAAAAGTGCTTGAAGATGCTGTTGGTAGATTGAAAAAATTTCTTTCGACTTACCGCCAGAAATGAGAACTTCGGTTCTCCCCACAAGGGCGAAACCATATTTGTTTCGCCTGCCGTATATAGAAAAAAGCCGCTTGAGAAATCAGGCGGTTTTTTGTTTTTTAAACTTAACTTTTTACTAGAGAAAGTTAAGGATAATGCGATAACCTTAACTTTCTCTTGAAATTTGTTAAGGATAAATAGTATATTTTTATAAAAAGTGGGGTAAATATGAAAAGAGAATTACAAGGAAAACTAATAAAATCATCTTTAACGAGTGAGCATTATTATACATATTATCCAAATCCGTTACCACCTAAAGATTTAGATTACACTGAATTTGCAGATATGCTTGAAAAAGCAAATCTTGCGGTCGGTGAATTAAATGCGGTTATTCAAAATGTTCCGCATCATTCGATTATACAATATATGTATGTCCGAAAAGAAGCGGTTTTATCATCACAAATCGAAGGAACGCAATCCACTTTGGACGATTTAATCAGATATGAAAGCGATTGTGCCATAGGACTTCCGATAGACGATGTAGAAGAAGTATCAACTTATGTTAATGCAATAAATTACGGACTTGAAAGAGAAAAATCTCTACCGTTGTCGCTTAGATTAACAAGAGAAATTCATTCGGTTTTGTTAAACAGCACCCGCGGGAACACTAAAAATCCCGGAGAATTTCGTGTTTCACAAAATTGGATTGGGGGAACTCGTCCGGGAAATGCAAGATTTGTTCCGGTAAGTCCCGATAAACTTTGGGAAACGCTTGATTCGTTTGAAAAATATATGACGGACGAAATGGACAAAACGCCTGTTTTGTTAAAAATTGCGTTATTACACCACCAATTTGAAACAATCCACCCATTTCTTGACGGCAACGGAAGAGTTGGACGGCTTTTAATTACACTTTTTCTTGTAATAAATAATTTCTTGAAATCCCCTTTTCTTTACATAAGTGTGTTTTTCAAAAAACACAGAGATTTATATTATGAACATTTGAATATTGTTCGACAAGACGGAGATTGGGAAAAGTGGCTCAATTTCTTTTTAGAAGCAGTTTATGAAACCGCAAAAGATGCAAAAAACACTTTGATTGATATTAAAAAAATATTTGCCGAAGATGATGAAAAAATTAAATCACTATCACGAGCGGCTCCGTCTGCACAAATTGTGTTTTATGAATTTAAGAAAAAGCCGCTACTTACGGCAAAAGAAATTATTAACAACACAAATATTTCAAAGCCGACAATTATGAAATCATTGAAACATTTGATTGAACTTGGAATAATCAA
>Ga0209737_10000491_pt1 | contig 32407 bp, 30 predicted proteins | sample TergutCu122P3_FD_187284 | JGI IMG/M metagenome (GOLD analysis project Ga0209737, IMG submission 187284) | Cubitermes ugandensis P3 segment gut microbial communities from Kakamega Forest, Kenya - Cu122 P3 (SPAdes) (version 2) | ecosystem: Host-associated > Arthropoda: Insects > Digestive system...
TGATGTGAATGTAATCGTACGGCATCTCCACTCTGGAAGCGCCGGCGGCAGACGTCTCGAAAAAGGCGATCTTGCGGTCGGAGTCGATGGCTTTCAGCGTATGACCGTGATGCGTGTCGATGTTGCGGCTCTTGAACAGCATGCGCACTTTTTCCGCCACGATCGGCACCGAAAACAGCACGTTCTGCGGGCAGAGATAGTGCGCCTCATACTTGCCCTTCGCCCCGCCACGGCTGGCGATATCGTCAATCAGGAAAGTATGCTTGAGTGGCGCCCCGGCACACTTCATCTCGGTTGCCGGGCGGGTGAACAGCGCCACTCCGCCCGTCTCGGTAAATTTCGACGCGGCTTCCCAGGTTCGACCGGCGTATTCCGGTCCCGCGTAAAGCGCACCGATTCCGTTCTTGCCCACCATGTCGAGCGAAAAGCCCTCGATCGCATCATGATCGAGCACGAGGCCCGGCGCGACGACGAGGAAATCGTATTCGATCGTTTGCGCGCCCGAGGTGGAGACGGTCTTTTTCACCGGATCGATTGCTACTGCCTGCTCACTGATCAGCGTGACGCCGGAAGGCAGCCAGTCGCGGGTTTTCGAGATCGAGTATTCAGGCGACTTCAGCCCCGCCGCGATCAGCGAATAGCCGGGCTGATAATAGTGATCCTGGCGTCCGTCCAGGAGCGTGATATTGGCGCCTTCCAGCCGCTCGGTCAGCCGGTTTGCCAGCGCGGTTCCCGCCGCACCGGCGCCGATGATGACAATACGGGCGCGCGTAGCGATCCTAGCTGCCCGAACCAGCCCGGCGAATCCTACTGCGCCCGCCGCGCCAACGGCCGCAGCCATTTTGAGCAGGTTTCGCCTCGATGTAATGAAACTCGTATTTTTTGACATTGTTTTTCTCACTGACCATGCCATCAATGGCGAAGCTTGCATTCAACAAAAACCCAACCGGCCACAGCAATACTGTGGCCGGTTGACAGCATCTTGAGGGAAGAGACTATCAGGGAAACTGACTGTCTCTATTCCGATTTCAGAGCTTGCAAGTCCGAAAGCCAATCAGCCGATAGAGCGGACAGAAGGATATTCCAGCAGTGACCAGCGGGATGAGGCCAAGCCATCCCCAGGGCGTCTGGGGGCCAACGAAAACCAGCGCAATGAGGACGATGCCAATGATGGCACGGAGAATTCTGTCAACAGTGCCAACATTTTTGCATTTGCAGTTCATGCGAAACTCCCTTTATAGATTGAGCAGATTGAGATGGCGGGAGGGTAAGCTGCGGTAGTTGGGGAGTTCAGTGACTAAGTCACAAACCCTGTGCACTCCAGAGCGCCACCACGCCAAGCACGGCAAAAAGCAATGCTGCCACAACGCGAATCGCCTGCACAGGCAGTTTTGCACCCAGACGCTCTCCCACGTACACCGCCGGAACATCGGCGATGAGCATGCCAAGGGTCGTGCCCGCCACCACCAGCAACGGCGCGCTGTATTGCGCCGCCAACGCCACGGTGGCGATCTGGGTTTTGTCGCCCATCTCGGCGAAGAAAAAACAGATGAAGGTCGTGACGAACACGCCATGGCGCGTCACCGCGCCCGCCTCTTCTCCGTCGAGACGATCCGGCACGAGCACCCACACCGCCATCGCAAGAAAAGACACTCCCAACACCCAGCGCAAAACCCCGGCGTCGATCAGCCAAGCCGCCATCGTGCCCACGGCTCCCGCCAGGCCGTGATTCACCACGGTAGCGCACAGGATGCCCAGCACGATGGGCCAGGTTTTTCTGAAGCGCGCGGCCAGCACGAGCGCCAGTAATTGAGTCTTGTCGCCGATTTCGGCCAGGGCGACGACTCCCGCCGAAACGAGGAATTCAACCATGCACGCTCACTCGCCCGCCTGCGGATGCAGGCGCTCCATGAGCGCCGTCAGCGCCTGCGCCGCGCCCATTTTCAGACGGTGAGAAGCGATCCTGCTCACCTCGGTTTCGCCGGGATTGATTTCCACTGCCGCCACGCCGTTCTGGCGCGCCCACCACATTGGATGGGCAATGTAGGGAAAAACGCTGGTCGTGCCGATGGACACCACGAGATCCGGCTCGTCCTCCATGACCTGGGACAGTTGCTCGAGCGCCAGCCGGGGCAGCATTTCACCGAAAAGCACCACTTCAGGCCGCACCAGTCGGCCACATTCGGGACACATCGGCGGCAGCGCGAGGCCCGCGTAGTCTTCCACCTCACGCTGGTGATTGCAGGCGGTGCACTGTAGCCGGTGTACGGTTCCGTGGATTTCGATCAGGTTTTTCGATCCGGCCTTGCGGTGCAGGCTGTCGATGTTCTGGGTCAGGACCCAGAGGCCGGGTTTCTCCTTTTCCAGCGCGGCAATCAACCGATGCGCGGCATTCGGCCCGGCTTCCCGGCAATTGCGCTCGATCTGGCCGATATAGCGCCAGGTGATTTCGGGACGACGCGACAGCATGTGACCGGAAATGGCTTCTTCGATTGGAAAGCCTTCTTCGGTCACACGGTCGTTGTAAAGCCCGCCGATACCCCGGTAGGTCGGCAGACCGGAATCCGCCGAAATGCCCGCGCCGGTAATGAACAGCGGACGCTGTGCACGGCCAAGCAGAGGTGCAACCTCATCCAGTACCGCCTCGAACGGCTCACTCATAGCTCTCTCTCTTCCGTAGCTTCAATCAATTTTTCCCGGAAACGGGCGAAGTGAGCTCGAGATATTGACGGCGGTCGGCATCGAAACGCTGGCGCAGACTGTCGCGCTCATTGATTTTTCTTTCAATCGCCATGCGCGCCTGCGCCAATTCCTCGTCGGCGTAGTTCATTGCCTTCCTGAGATCATCCGTACCCGATTTTCCCTCCAGGGGTTTCATCTCGTCGTCGAGCGCCTTACGCCGTGCGACGAGCCTTTCCTCATTGACACGCAACTCGCCGATCGCCTTGTCGAGTTCGGCAACCTCGCGGTCGCGGCGTTGATCGAGCGCCTCCAGTGAAGCGTATCTCTCCAGCAGCGCGTCTTCATGACGCTTCTGTCTGATCGCTTCCTTCCGGGCCTCCTCCTGCTGACGCGCCAACTCTCTGCGGCGGGCGCTTTCATCGGGCGTGGGTTGCGCTTCCTCACGGTAGACGATGACGCCATTGACTCTTTTCACCCAGGCGCGGCCATAGCATTCCTTCGGCAAGGTATCGCCAAACACCGGGCGGCCGTTGACCTCGCAGCTGAACACCCTCGACACCTTGCCGCCCTTGCCCTGCTGCCCCACGGCGGAGAACGGCGCGGCCAGCAACACAACGACGACAGCGCCCCGGAGAAAATCACCGCATCGCATCATGCGTTCCATAAGCATCCCGATAAGTCTGGACAGCCGCAAGATCAGCTTTCAATTCCGGCGTATCGGCCAGATAGGCGATCAAATCTTCGAGCGTCGCCACCGGCACGACCGGAATACCGTAAGTTTCCTCAACCTCCCGCACCGCCGAAATTTCTCCCTGCCCGCGTTCCATGCGATCCAGTGCAATGACTACCCCCGCAGGTTCGGCCCCCTGCGCGCGGATGATGCTGACGGATTCCCGCACCGAAGTGCCCGCTGAAATCACGTCATCGAGAATCAATATCCGCCCTTTGAGCGGCGCGCCGATCAGCGTTCCGCCCTCGCCGTGATCCTTGGCCTCCTTGCGGTTGAAGGCGAACGGCACGTTCACCCCCTCTGCGGCCAGGCGTATCGCCGTGCCGGCCGCCAGCGGGATTCCCTTGTAGGCCGGGCCGAAAAGCATGTCGAACGCCACGCCGGAATCGAGAATCGCCCGGGCATAAAATCCGCACAGGTCACTGAACGAGGCTCCATCGTCAAACAGACCCGCATTGAAAAAATAGGGCGAAACACGCCCGGCCTTGGTCACGAACGAGCCGAAGCGTATCACTCCTTTGCGACAGGAAAGCTCTATGAAATCACGGGGAAATGGCATATTTTGTCCTAATTTTGAGGAATTGCAGCCCCCATCCCGGCCTTCCCCCGCTTGCGGGGGAAGGAGTAAAACCATCTTAAGCGGTAAAGGAAGCAGGAAGTTATTTGATTATACCGGCCCAATTTTGAAGAAGGCATGACAGGAACCGTACTCGAACCTCCAAGAACCAGTACAATTTTGCGCCTCCAGCCCAGAACCGTTTCCGACAGAGTCAATGATGTCCGCCGTCCAAATCGAAAACCTCAATATTCTCTCCATCGACCACATGCCCTCGCCGGAAGAAATCAAGGCGCGCGTGGCGCTGGATGACGATACGGCAGCCACGGTCGCCGCAGGGCGTCAGGCATTCATCGACATTCTCGACCGCCGGGACCCCCGGCTTTTCGTGATCGTCGGCCCCTGCTCCATCCACGACCCGGAGGCCGGACTCGATTACGCCCGGCGGCTGCGCACGTTGGCCGATGAAGTCTCGGGCACGCTGATGCTGGCAATGCGCGTGTATTTCGAGAAACCGCGCACCGCCGTCGGCTGGAAAGGCTATATCAACGACCCCAGCATGGACGACTCCTTCCGGATCGATCAGGGCATGGAAAAGGCCCGTTACTTCCTGCGCGAAGTCTCGCGCCTCGGGCTGCCCATCGCCACCGAAGCGCTCGACCCCATTGCGCCCCAGTATTACGGCGACCTCATCTCCTGGACGGCCATCGGGGCGCGCACCTCCGAGTCGCAAACCCACCGCGAAATGGCCTCCGGCCTCTCGACGCCGGTCGGTTTCAAGAACACCACCGACGGCGATGTCACAGCCGCCATCAACGCCATCCTCTCGGCCGGCAATCCGCACAGCTTCCTTGGCGTGAACCTCCAGGGGCAATCGGCCATCGTGCGCACGCGCGGCAACCGTTACGGTCACATCGTGCTGCGCGGCGGAGAACGGCCCAACTACGATTCCGTGTCCGTCTCCTGCACCGAACAGGCGCTCGCCAAGGCCAACCTGCCTCGCAACATCGTCATCGACTGTTCGCACGGCAATTCCTGGAAGCGCCCCGAAATGCAGCCTCTGGTCATGAAGGATGTCATCAACCAGATTCGTGACGGTAACCAGTCGATCATCGGCCTGATGATCGAAAGCAACATCGTGGCCGGCAACCAGCCCATTCCCGCCGATCTTTCGCAACTCAAATACGGCTGTTCGGTCACAGATGCCTGCGTCGGATGGGAAACCACCGTTGAAATGATTCGTTCCGCCGATTCGATATTGCGCGAAACATTAGGGAAACGGGGCGTCCCCGAATGAATCTGGTCGTCCAGGGCAACACGCTGCCCCCTGTGGCGCTTCTGTCCAGGCTCACCGGCACGAACGACATCGACATCATCGATGACTGCGCCTGCCGCATCGACGTTCGACGCTCCGAACACCTCACGGCCGAACTCGCCCGATTCTGTGCCGACAACGCGCTCGATTGGGCCTGGGTTCCCAGAGAGCGGCGCTTGAGCGATTTCGGTCTTTTCATCACCGATATGGACTCCACGCTCATCAATATCGAGTGCATCGATGAAATCGCCGACATGCACGGAGTCAAGACCGAAGTCGCCGCCATTACCGAATCGGCGATGCGCGGAGAAATCGACTTTCGCACCTCGCTCACGCGTCGCGTCTGTCTGCTGACCGGGCTGCATGAACAGGCGCTGGCCAAGGTCTACGCCAAGCGCCTGCGGCTCAACCCCGGCGCCGAAGCCCTCATGGCCAGCCTCAAGGCCGCCGGTGTGCGCACTGCGCTCGTCTCCGGCGGCTTTGCCTACTTCACCGATCACATGCGCCGGGAACTCGGTTTCGACTACGCCTGGGCCAACGAACTGGAAGTCGTCGACAGCCGTCTCACCGGACGCCTGACCGGCCCCATGATCGACGCCCAGGCCAAGGCCGACTGCCTGATCGCCACCCGCAATGCGCTCGGCCTCGCCCCGGAGCAGGTGCTCTGCTGTGGCGATGGCGCCAACGACATCCCCATGTTCCGCGCCGCCGGTTTCAGCGTCGCCTATCGCCCCAAACCCGCGCTGCGCGAAGTCGCCGATTGCAGCCTCGACCATGTCGGGTTGGAGGGGATTGCGCGGTTGTTTGGCTGAACACGCTGTTGCCCCCACCCTAACCCTCCCCCGCAAGCGGAGGAGGGAATCGGTCTCTTTCTCCCCGCAGGCGGGGTAGAGAATCAGACTCCTTCCCCCGCTTGCGGGGGAAGGCTGGGATGGGGGCAAGCCAATGTAAGCATTTGAATCAAAGCTGCCCTAGCGTCGACGTTTGCGCGAGCCATTACCGGCAACGCCCATTTTCTCAAACGCTTCGCGCAGCAGCCGTGCGTTGGCCGGGTCATGCCAGCGGAGAAACGCCTTGTGAAGCCGTCTTTGCCGTTCGCCGCGCGCGCAGGCAACGGGTTCCGGGGCGGGAGTCATGCTCTTCAACGGATTGAAGCCGCTGTGATACATGGTTGTGGCGAGCGTGAGCGGCGCGGGCAGGAAGGTCTGTACCTGATCCGGCCGAAAACCGCGCGCTTGCAGCCAGCACATGAGTCGGAACATGTCTTCGTCCGTCGTGCCGGGATGGGCGGCGATGAAGTACGGGACGAGATGCTGCTTTTTGCCCGCGCGGCGGCTGGCGCGCTCAAAAAGCGTGGCAAAGGCATCGAACGTGTCGATGGGCGGTTTCATCATTGCGGCGAGCGGGCCGGGTTCGCTGTGCTCGGGCGCAATCTTCAGCAGACCGGACACATGATGCGCGGCCAGTTCGGAGACGTATTCAGGACTGCGCACGGCAAGGTCGTAGCGCACGCCGGAGCCGATGGTGATTTTTTTGACTCCGGGCGCCGCGCGGGCGGCGCGATAGAGCGCAATCAATGGGACGTGGCTGGTATCGAGGCGGGAGCAGACGTCGGGCCAGACGCAGGACAAACGCCGACAGGCCGCCTCGACGTGCTTGTCCCGGCAAGCCATCCGGTACATGTTGGCGGTGGGGCCGCCGAGATCGGTGATGTGTCCCTTGAAATTCGGCGTGCGGGCGCGGATGTCCGCAATCTCGCGCAGGATGGACTCCTGCGAACGGCTCTGGATGAGCCGACCTTCGTGTTCCGTGATCGAACAGAAGGTGCATCCCCCAAAGCAGCCGCGCATGATGTTGATGGAGAAGCGGATCATCTCCCAGGCGGGGATGCGCGCATCGCCATAGGCCGGATGCGGGCGGCGGGCATAAGGCAGCCCGTAGACGAAATCCATCTCCGGGGTCGATAGCGGCAGCGGCGGCGGATTGAGCCACACATCCCGCGCGCCCGGCCCTTCGCCGTGGCGCTGCGTCAACGCCCGAGCATTGCCGGGGTTGGATTCGAGATGAAATACCCGTGAAGCGTGGGCGTAGCGCAACGGATCGGCCTTGACCTGCTCGAAGGAAGGCAGCCGTATGGCGCTACGGACGCGGTCGGTCTTTTGCGCCGGAGTCTTGCGAGGCGTGGAGGCGTCGATTTCCGTCCAGCCTTCGGGACGCCAGCTTGGCGGCACCATGAAGGCCGTGCCGCGCAGATCGCGAATATCGGCGGCCTTCTCGCCCGCCGCGATGCGTTGCGTGAAGTCGATGAGCGCCCGTTCGGCATTCCCGTAGAGAAGGATGTCGGCCTTGGAATCCGCCAGCACGGAGCGCCGCACGGTGTCGCTCCAGTAGTCGTAATGGGCAATGCGGCGCAGGCTGGCTTCGATGGAGCCGATGACGACGGTGACGCCCGGAAAGGCTTCCCGCGCGCGCTGGGCGTAGACGGTGACGGCGCGGTCGGGGCGCTTGCCGGCTTCGCCCCCCGGTGTGTAGGCGTCGTCGGAACGAATCTTTCTCTCGGAGGTGTAGCGGTTGACCATCGAATCCATGTTTCCGGCGGTGATGCCGAAATACAGGCGCGGACGGCCCAGTGCGCGGAAAGCCTCGGCAGAGCGCCAATCCGGCTGGCTGATGATGCCCACCTTCCAGCCGTGCGCTTCCAGCAGACGTCCCACGAGCGCCATGCCGAAGCTGGGGTGATCGATGTAGGCATCGCCCGTGACGAGGATGACATCGCACGCTTCCCAGCCCAGCGCATCCATCTCGGGGCGCGACATGGGCAGGAAGGAGACAGGGGCAGCCGGAGGAAAAGACGAAATGATGGACTCGACAGGCGGGAGCGCGCGCGCGTCCCTGGTCATATGGGCCGCCGAAACAGCAGGGCCACAGCCTGCGCGGCGATGCCCTCGCCCCGACCCGTGAAGCCGAGTTCCTCGGTCGTCTTGCCCTTGACGTTCACGGCAGTCACGGCAATGTTGAGATCATCGGCGATGTTGCCTGTCATCTGGGCCGCATAGGGCTGTATCTTCGGAGCCTGACAGATGATCGTGGCATCAACGTTGCCCACCTCCCATCCGGCTTCCCATATCTTGGCGAACACCGTGCGCAATAGCGCGCGACTGTCCGCGCCCCTGTACCGCGCATCGGTATCGGGAAAAAGTCGGCCGATATCCCCTAGCCCCGCCGCGCCGAGCAATGCGTCGGAGATGGCGTGCAGCAACACATCGGCATCGGAATGCCCGAGCAGGCCGAGTGGAAACGGGATGGTGACGCCGCCAAGAATCAGGGGCCGTCCCTTGGCGAAAGCGTGGACATCGAACCCCTGACCAACACGAATGGCGCATTTCACGACTGTTTCTCCCTGGCGGCCCGTCCCTCTTCTTCGCGGCGAAGCAAGATCCATTCCGCAAGAAGAAGGTCGAACGGCCATGTGACCTTGAGATTGGCGGCATCTCCCTCGACGAGCCTGGGACGCAAGCCGAGAGCCTCGATGGCGGCGGCTTCGTCGGTAACGTCACGCGCACTTTCCAATGCGCGCCGCAGCATCGTGTAACGGAACATCTGTGGAGTCTGCGCACGCCATAATCCTTCGCGTGACACCGTACCCTCAACGCGATGGTATTCGTCGGCGCGCTTGAGGGTATCGGCCATTGGTACAGCCAGAAGTCCCCCCACCTCGTCATGTGCCAGCTCAAGCATCAGCTTTTCGATCTGCCAGCCTGCCACGCATGGACGCGCAGCATCGTGCACCAGCACCCAGTCTGCGCCAGCGAGTTCATTCTCGATTGCGCGCAAACCGCCCAGCACCGAATCGGCCCGTGTCGCTCCGCCGCAAAAAAGCGGCGTCAGGCGAGCGCCCAGGACACTCCAATCGTGGCGCGCCCACTCGGTATCATCGGGCGAGAGCACGACAAACACCCGCTCGATGGCAGGCACTGCGCACAGGGCGGCAAGCGTATGATGAATCAGCGGTTTGCCGAGCAACGGCAAATATTGTTTGGGCGTTTGGCCCTTCATGCGCGAGCCGCTCCCCGCAGCGGGCACGAGAGCGAAATGACGCGTTCCGGAATGTTGGCTTTGCATCCCGCGCATTCTACAACGGCGCATTTCCATAACTGTTTGAGAAATAACGCGCATCCCGGGAACAAAGCCGCTTTTTTCGTTCTCCGTTGTAATCCAGACTCGGAGAGGCCGCCCTGCCCGTCGTTTCACGCTTCCATCGACCATGATTTCCGGCTTGTCTCCTTCCGTCAGCAACGCAACCGCTTCGGCATACGCAAGCCACTGGCGCACCGATGCGTCCGGAAAAGCCACGGAAGCGCCGGACTCGCGCGACGAGGGCATCTCGCAAAAAACGAATGACGCCCGTACCGAAGAACTGGACACTGCCGAGCGCCGCCAGCTCGAAGAACTGAAATCCACGGATCGCGCCGTGCGGGCGCATGAAGCCGCACACATGGCCGCAGGCGGCAGCCTGATCACTTCCGGCGCGAGCTTCAGCTTTGAAACCGGCCCGGACGGCCAGCGTTATGCGGTCGCAGGGGAAGTCGGCATCGACACCTCCAAAGGGCGCACGCCGGAAGAGACGCTCGTGCGCGCCCAACAAATCCGCGCTGCGGCGCTCGCACCTGCCGACCCTTCAGGGCAGGATCGCGCCGTTGCCGCCGCCGCATCGCAGATGGCCGCCGATGCACGGGCCGAAATCGCCCGCAGCAACATGAGCCCGGCGGAAAAACCGCAGGAACGCAACGCAGACCGCGGCCCCTCGTTCGAGCAAGCCATCGAACGCAGCCTGAATCCCAACGGACAGGCCGTCGACATTTACGCCTGATATCGCCTGAATCACGCACGAACACCGTCCGTGTACCGCCCTGGACATGGCGGCGTTCGTCCCATGTTCACGCCAAACGCGCACTGCCCGGCGAGGCACATATAGTGTCGGATGTATTTACACATTTTAACGTCATACGAAATTTCTTCATAAAAATCAAATAGATAAAAATTGGCACGGTTCCTGCTAGTGTCTACGTGATAGTACGTACGTGCTATTGCCTACATACGCTTTCCGCAATAACGATCTTTGAAGGAAGTTTTCTCATGAAACCGAGAACCACCAGCACTTCCACCCGCATCATGCCAAGGCTGAAGATTTTATCCGCTTCTCTTCTGGTTTTTGCGGCTGGAACGCTCAATGCACAGACACAGGACTTGTCTACCGGTGTTGCCGTTTTGGCAAACGGATATGACACGAACGGCAACCTCGTCGAACTGTTCGACACAAGCGCTGCTGTAAGAAGAGCGCTTGGCTATACCGCCTATCATTTCCTCGTCGATCCTGGTTCCGGGGTGGGGACTGGGAACGCCATCATCCCCAATCCCAAGGGCACCGGTTTTGCGGCCATGCAGCGAGACACACGCACGGTAGAGCTTGGCACCTCAGCTAACGCCAATAACCCAAATTATAACGGCGTTATTGACTGGGGCATTACTCGCGATGCCAATTGGATGGTCTATTACACCGCGACCGGCCCAACTCCGGCACAAACAGCGACCTCGAACTTCGTGAACAGCCTGACCGTAAGGGCTTGGGCCAACGCAAACACAGTACGCGGTCTGGAAGGCGCGCTGCAAGGAATCATTAAAGACAATCGGATCGGGTACATCGATAGCCGCATCGATATGAATTCCCGAGGCGTAACGTCCTTCGGCACGTCAGCCGAGATTTACGGGTCGTCGACCATCAATTCAAACGGCATCGGCTATCAGGCCGGTTTGAAGTACATCGACAAGGGCACAGGCGTGATCGGCGCATCCGCAGCGCTGTACTACGATGAAGCCGGTCAGTATCATATGGACGCATCCGGGAATATCACTTTCGACGGCAACCTGTCAGGCGGCAATAATGCAGCTTCCATTGTTTACGATGACTGGAATCAGCACGGCATCGTTCTGACCGGCGCCGACCTGCTTGCCTACACCGTCGGTTTCGATACCAATGGCGTCGACACGATCATCGCAGGGGAATTTGGCTATCTGGGCTACTTCTATGACATCTATGTCAACGGCAACAAGGTTGACCAGTCATTGCTCAACCTGACCGGAGGCACTTACGGCACTGTGATCCAGAACGGCGTCGGCGCTGGCGAAGGCGTTGTCGGCAGCTACACGTTCTGCCTCGACCTGTCGGATCTCGACCCCTCCCTCTGGAACGCGGACGGTCATAACAACCTCTCGTTCATGATCGCAACGGTCACGCCGTGGCAGTTGCAATTGCAGGCCAATGACGTTCCCGTCATCGGCAGCACCACCAATCCCTATGCACATCCCTATGGGATCGTTGCGGGCTTCAACTATTTCTCCGGCAACATTCAATACGCTCCTGTACCGGAACCGGAAGCCTACATCATGATGCTGGCAGGTCTTGGCATGGTCGGCATGGTGACTCGCCGCCGGATGCGGAAAAACTGATGGCGCGCCGCCGATGGCGGTAAGGCTTTAATCAAGGCCGAAGGGAAAGTGAATTCACTTTCCCTTTTTATTTTTTTCCGCCGCTTTCAGTAATTTGCTCGCTCACAGCGTATGCGTTAGCCTTATAGTTTCGAGCCGCATCGGCCCCTGGCCGGGAACTGCGCTCGATCCGTATTGATTTTTTGTGTCCCAACAATGAATAAACCCCTCCCGAAAACACCGGAAGAAATTAAAGAAATGCGCTCCGCCTGCCGTCTGGCGGCGGAAGTGCTCGATTACATCGAACCCTTCGTCCGACCCGGCGTCACGACCGCCGAACTGGATCGGCTGTGCGGCGAATATATGCAAAAGGTGCAGCGCACGACCTCCGCTACGCTCAACTACGCGCCGCCGGGCTATACCCCCTACCCCGCCTCGATCTGCACTTCGCTCAATCACCAGGTCTGCCACGGCATTCCAGGGGAAAAATCGCTGAAAAAAGGCGACATTCTCAATATCGACGTCACCATCATCTCTCCGACGGGTTTTTATGGCGACACCAGCCGGATGTTCATCATCGGCGATGCCTCCATTCTCGCCAAACGTCTGTGTCAGGTGACCTACGAATGCATGTGGCTCGGCATTGCCGCCGTGCGCCCCGGCGCGCGTCTGGGCGATGTCGGCCATGCCATTCAGCGGCATGCCGAGGCCAATGGCTTCTCGGTGGTGCGCGAATTCTGCGGGCACGGCATCGGACGCAAATTCCATGAAGAACCGCAAGTGCTACACTACGGCCAACCGAACACGGGAGTCGAACTCCAGCCCGGCGTGATCTTCACGATCGAACCGATGATCAACGCCGGCAAGGCGGCCATCTCGGAACTGTCCGACGGCTGGACGATCATCACCCGCGACCGCAGCCTGTCGGCACAGTGGGAACATACGGTACTGGTCACCGAAGAGGGCGTGGAAGTCCTGTCGCTGTCCGCCGCCTGCCCGTTGCCGCCCAAACAGGTGACGGGCGCGCTCGCCACGGCTACCGCCAGCGCAATTGCCGCACTCCCACCCGCCCCCTGCCCATGAGTTGAAGGGTTCAGCCTCCATGACCACCACTCCCGGGTTGACGCGTGCGATTGCCACCGGACGCAAGCGCGTCGAAACGGGGCGCGCCGCCCTGCGCGCCGCCTACGAGGCCAAACCCCTGACCACGCGGCTGTTGCACGGACATGCGGCGCTGATCGACGCGGTGATTGCCAGGCTCTGGAAAGCCTGCCGCATGCCTGCGAATATGGCGCTGGCGGCGGTAGGCGGTTATGGGCGCGGCGAACTGTTTCCGTACTCCGATGTCGATCTGCTGATTCTTCTGCCCGAACCCTCCAATGAGGAACTGGAAGCCAAGCTCTCGGTACTGGTCGGCGCGCTGTGGGACGTGGGGCTTGCCATCGGCCACAGCGTGCGAACCGTCGATGAATGCCTGGAAGCGGCACAGGCCGACATCACGGTGCAGACCAACCTGCTCGAATCCCGTCTGCTCACGGGCGACGAAAAACTGTTTCAGCAGTTCAAGGCGCGCTACCAGGCGCAAATCGACGTGCGCAAGTTTTTCCGTGCCAAGCTGTTCGAACGCGATCAACGCTACACGCGCTACAACGGCACCCCTTACGCGCTGGAACCCAACTGCAAGGAAAGCCCCGGCGGTCTGCGCGATCTTCAACTGCTCGGCTGGATCGCCCGCGCAGCCGGATTGGGTCGCAACTGGCAGGAACTGACCCGCCGACGCCTGATCATCGGCAACGAAGCACACGACCTGCGCAGCGGAGAACGCTTCCTGCAACACCTGCGCATCCGCCTGCACTATCTGGTGGGCCGCGCTGAAGATCGGCTGCTGTTCGACTACCAGGAACGCCTTGCCAACGTGATGGGCATCGAAGCCACTGCCGGCAAGCGCGCTTCGGAAATCATGATGCAGCGTTACTACCTGTCGGCCAAGAAGCTCACCCAGATCAACAGAATCCTGCTCCAGAATTACGGCAACGAAATCTTTCCGGAGCGCGAACTCCCGGCCATCGTCATCAACGAGCATTTCCAGGCGGTACGCGAACTGCTCGACATCCGCGACGAGGCGGTTTTCGAGCGACATCCCCCAGCGATCTTCGAGTGCTTCCTGTTACTGCAACAACGCCCCGAACTCAAGGGCATGACCGCGCGCACCCTGCGCTCGCTCTGGCTCAACCGCACCCACGTCAACGCCGCGTTTCGCGCCGATCCTGTCAACCGCGCAAGGTTTCTCGAAATCCTCCAGCAAAAGCACGGCGTCTCGCATACCCTGCGCCGGATGAACCAGTACGACATCCTTTCGCATTACCTGCCCCCCTGGCGGAAGATTCTGTGTCAGATGCAGTACGACCTGTTCCATGCCTATACCGTGGATCAGCACACGCTTCTGGTACTGCGCAACATGTACCACTTCACGATGGGCAGGCATGCCCATGAGCACCCGACCATGACCAGCCTGATGCTCGGTTTCGACCGCCCCTGGCTGCTCTATATCGCCGTGCTCTTCCACGACATCGCCAAGGGGCGCAAGGGCGACCACTCCGTCCTGGGCATGTCCGAGGCATACGAATTCTGTGAACTCCACGAGATGGAAGCCGAAGACACCGACCTGGTCGTCTGGCTGGTGCGCAACCACCTCCTCATGTCGCAGACTGCGCAAAAGGAAGACACCTCCGACCCGCAAGTCATCCAGAATTTTGCCCTTGCCGTCGGCGACGAACGGCGGCTCACGGCGCTCTATCTCCTCACCCACGCCGATATCCGCGGAACCAGTCCCAAGGTCTGGAACAGCTGGAAAAGCAAGCTGCTACAGGATCTCTTCTTCGCTACGCAGCGCATGCTGCGCGGGGCTTCGCCGGAGCAGGCGCTGCGCCAGGACGAGCGCGTCAGTGAAGCCCGCCATCTTCTGCGCGCCCATGGCCTGCGCACCGGCGCCGAAGACGCCCTGTGGTCACAGCTCGATACGGTCTACTTCATGCGCCACTCGTCCGACGAAATCGCCTGGCACGCGCAGATGCTTCACGACCTGGTTGAATCCCCTGATCCGGTCGTCAAGGCGCGAGTTCTGGAGGGCAACGGCGGCATCCAGGTCATGGCGTATACGCTGGATCAAAAGGATCTGTTCATGCGCCTGACCGGATTTTTCTGTCGCATGGGCCTGTCCATTCAGGACGCCAAGGTGCATACCACTCGCCACGGTCACGCGCTCGACAGCTTCATCCTGCAAACCCTCGAACACAACGACAACGAGTACTATCGCGACATCCTCTCCCAGATCGAACACGAACTGACGCTTGCCCTGCAAAACCCCTCGATGCTCGTGCGACCCGCGCCGGTTCGCCTCTCGCGTCAGGTCCGGCACTTCCCGGTCACGCCCTACGTCAAACTGCGCGCCGACGAAGCGGGCCGCTACCACATCCTGTCGATCACCGCTGCGGACCGTCCCGGCCTGCTATTCGACGTTGCCGAAGTGCTGGCCGCGCATGGCATCAGCGTAGAAACCGCCAAGATCGCCACGCTCGGCGAGCGTGTGGAAGACAACTTTCTTCTCACCGGCGGCGGTCTGACGCAGGAATCCCGCGCCATCAAGGTCGAGCGGGAATTGCTGGAACGGCTCCAGCTTTGAGGCGGTTCGATTTGATTGCCGCTGCTTGCCCCCATCCCGGCCTTCCCCCGCAAGCGGGGGAAGGAGTCTGATTCCCTCTCCCGCTCATGGGGAAAAAGAGACTGATTCCCTCCCCCGCTTGCGGGGGAGGGCTAGGGTGGGGGCAACTGCACGAGAACGTGCAACTAAATCAAAACCGCTCTCGGCAAGCACTGATTCAGTGCTTGCCGCCCAGACGATCCATCAGCGCGTAAGCCAGCCCCGAGAGCAGGAAGGTCACATGGATGGCAACCATCCAGATCAGGTGTTCCCTGTCCAGGGCGCTGCCCTGGGTGATATGGATGAACGCCTTGAGCAATTCGATCCCGGAAATCGCCACCATCGAACCGATCAGCTTGATCTTGAGATCAGAAAAACCGATCTGTCCCATCCAGTCCGGACGATCCGGGTGGTCGCTCAGGTCGCACATTCTGGAGACGAAATTCTCGTACCCGCTGAACACGACGATGATCAGCAGATTCATGATGAGCGCCACATCGACCAGCGACAACACGGCGATGATCAACTCGCCGCTGGAAGCGGTGAGCAGCCCAGAGAACAGGAAGTAGATCTCCTTGCCAAACTTGACAAGCAGCGCCAGCATTGCCAGCACCAGCCCGAAATAGACCGGGGCCATCAGCCAGCGGCTAGAGAAAAGAAAATGTTCAAAGCGCGTTTCGATTCTTTTCATCATCGTCCTCTCTGATCGTTCAGTCATACGTTCCACTACTCTTTACTACCGACACAAACAGGCAAGCACATTGCGCACCTGTAACATTGCTTGTTGCAACACCTGCTCGACCCGCCCCAGATGAATGCTTTGCGCGCTCGTTCCGCGCCCTGCGGCGTAGTTGGCCACCACGTTGATTGCGGCATAGGGCAATTCCAGTTCGCGGGCGAGCGCCGCCTCGGGCATGCCGGTCATTCCAACCACGTCCGCGCCATCGCGCTCGAGGCGGTCGATTTCAGCCGCCGTCTCCAGCCGCGGGCCTTGCGTTGCCGCGTAGACCGCGCCGTCGATCACCTCTTCGCCAGCCTCGCGCGCCGCGTCGAGAATCCGGCGGCGCACTTCCTCATCGTAAGGATGGGTAAAGTCGATATGGCGCACCAGCGCATCGAGGCCATCGAAGAAAGTCTGCGCGCGGCCCCATGTGTAATCCAGTATCTGATCCGGCACGACCAACGCGCCCGGCACGCAATCCGACCGGATGCCGCCGACCGAGGCCACCGAAACGATGCATTGCGCCCCGGCATCTTTCAGCGCGCAAAGATTGGCGCGGTAGTTGACCCGATGCGGCGGAATCGTGTGTCCATAACCATGCCGCGCCAGAAAAACCACCTCGTTCCCGGACAGCCTGCCAAACACCAGCGCTCCCGAAGGCTCCCCGTAAGGCGTGCGCGCCACCTCGCGCCGTAACACTTCGAGCGTGGATAACTGGGTCAGTCCCGACCCACCGATGATCGCGAGCAAGATTTCAACTCCTTCGTGGCCCCGGACGCATCGCCGGAGAGAACTATTAATGATAGCACGTCGCCTACCTCTGCTAAAATGTTAGGTTTCCTCGCATTTTTATCTTTATGTCCCGCTCTATTCGCAACATTGCCATCATTGCTCACGTCGACCACGGCAAAACCACCCTCGTCGACCAGCTTCTCCGCCAGTCCGGCACTTTCCGCGACAACCAGCAGGTTGCCGAGCGGGTCATGGATTCGGGGGACATCGAAAAAGAGCGCGGCATCACCATCCTGTCGAAAAACTGTGCAATACGTTACGGCGACACCCACATCAACATCGTCGACACGCCGGGACACGCGGACTTCGGCGGCGAAGTCGAGCGTGTGCTCTCGATGGTCGACAGCGTGCTGCTGCTCGTCGATGCCCAGGAAGGGCCGATGCCGCAGACTCGCTTCGTCACCCGCAAGGCGCTTGCCAAGGGGCTTCGCCCCATCGTCGTCGTCAACAAGATCGACCGTCCCGGCGCGCGCGCGGACTGGGTCGTCAACCACACGTTCGATCTCTTCGACAAGCTTGGCGCCACCGAGGAACAGCTCGACTTTCCGGTCGTCTACGCCTCCGCCCTGAACGGCTACGCGTTTCTGCAACCCGAAGACGAACGCAAGGACATGCGCCCCCTGTTCGACGCCATCCTCAAGCACGTTCCGCCCCCCGCGATCGACCTCGACGGACCGCTGCAACTCCAGATCTGCTCGCTCGACTATTCGACCTACATGGGCCAGCTTGGCATCGGCCGCATCACGCGCGGGCGCATTCGCCACAATCAGGAAGTCGCCGTGATGTACGGCGATGAAAACCGGGGCAAAGGCAAGGTCAGCCAGATCCTGACCTTCCAGGGCCTCGAGCGCCAACCCGCAGAAGTCGCCGAAGCGGGCGACATCGTTCTCGTCGCCGGCATCGACCAGATCAACATCGGCATCACCCTGTGCGACCCGGAAGCCCCCGAGGGGCTGCAACCGATTGCCGTGGATGAGCCCACGCTCACCATGAGCTTCATGGTCAACACCTCGCCACTGGCCGGGCGCGAAGGCAAATACGTCACCAGCCGCCAGATACGCGAACGGCTGGAAAAGGAACTGCTCAAGAACGTTGCCCTGCGGGTCGACTTCACCGAAGACACCGACGTGTTCGACGTCTCGGGCCGGGGCGAACTGCATCTGACCATCCTGCTCGAAAACATGCGCCGCGAAGGGTTTGAACTGGCCGTCGGGCGTCCCCGCGTCGTCTACAAGGACATCGACGGGGTCAGGAGCGAGCCTTATGAACTGCTCACCGTCGACGTGGAAGAAGGTCATCAGGGCGGCATCATGGAAGAACTCGGCAGCCGCCGCGGAGAACTGCAAGACATGCAATCCGACGGCAAGGGTCGCGTGCGGCTCGAATACCGGATTCCGGCGCGCGGCCTCATCGGCTTTCAGGGCGAATTCCTCACCCTCACCCGCGGCACGGGCATTGCCAGCCACGTCTTCGACGATTACGGCCCGCTTGCGGGCAACATCTCCGAGCGCAGAAACGGCGTGCTCATCTCCCAGAACGACGGCGCGGCGGTTGCCTATGCACTCTGGAACCTGCAAGACCGGGGACGCATGTTCGTCAGTCCGGGCGAAGCGCTCTACGAAGGCATGATCATCGGCGTGCACAGCCGCGACAACGATCTCGTCGTCAATCCGATCAAGGGCAAGCAGCTCACCAACGTCCGCGCCTCGGGCAAGGACGAGGCCGTCAACCTCACCCCGCCGATTGCGCTCACGCTGGAATCGGCAGTCGAATTCATCGCCGACGACGAACTCGTGGAAATCACCCCGAAGAGCATTCGGCTGCGCAAGCGTTTCCTGAAGGAAACCGACCGCCGCCGGGCTGCTCGCGCGGAGACGGCCTAGTTCGGCAAGCGGCTGCGCGAAACGCAGCCGCTCAAACCGCTTCCAGTTTCGCTACCGACATCAACAGCCATTTGACGCCTGCATCGCCGAAATTGATGCATAGCTTGGCATCGTTGCCGCCGCCCTCGGCGGCAACGATCACGCCGTAGCCGAACTTGGAATGGCGCACATTCTGCCCGATGCGAAAGCCGCCGGGCAGTTCGCGTGACAGGCGTGCGGGAGGAGCCGACGTGCGGGGAGCGCTTTTCTTGCGCCAGTCGTTATCACTGTGACCGCCAAAACGCGCGTGTGAGACGGACGGCGTGAGCCGTTTGAGCAACTCCGGCGGTATTTCGTCGAGAAACCTCGACCGCAGGTGGTAATGCACCTGCCCGCGCAGCAAACGGCTCTGGGCGCAGGACAGGTACAGACGTTCGCGGGCGCGTGTCACCGCCACGTACATCAGGCGGCGCTCTTCTTCCAGCGCAGCAGCGGATTCGCGCAGGCTGTTGCCGTGCGGGAAAAGCTCTTCTTCCAGCCCGCACAGAAAAACGATGTCGAATTCCAGCCCCTTGGCCGCATGCACGGTCATCAGCTGTACGGCTTCTTCCTGTGCGCCCGCCTGATGATCCCCGGCTTCGAGCGAGGCGTGATCGAGAAAACCGGCGAGCAGCGCATGCGGCTGTTCCAGAGCTTCAGGGTCAGCGCGGGTTTCGGCGCAGAAGTTCTCGGCAGCGCGAATGAGTTCGTCGAGGTTCTCCAGCCTGTCCTGACCTTCTTTCTCGGTCTGGTAGTGCATACGCAGGCCGCTTCGTTCGAGTACGCGCTCCACCAGTTCGGGCAGCGGCAGATTCTGCGTCTCGCGCCGCATTGTTTCGATCAGACTCACGAAGCGGACGAGCGAGGCGGCGCTTTTGCCGGATAGATGCGGCACAGCGGCGTACAGGCTGTCGTTCCACTGCCGAGCCGCGTCCTGGAGCATTTCCTGCGTGCGTGCGCCGATGCCGCGCGTGGGGAAATTCACCACGCGCATGAAGGCGGTGTCGTCTCCGGGGTGGGCAAGCAGGCGCAGATAGGCGAGTGCGTGCTTGACCTCCTGACGCTCGAAGAATCGCAACCCGCCATGCACGCGATACGGCACGCCGGCCGAGAACAACTGGTGTTCGAGCACGCGCGACTGGGCATTGGCGCGATACAGCATGGCAATGTTGCTGCGCGAAGCTCCATCGTGCAGCAGGGCTTGTATTTCTTCGACGACCAAGCGCGCCTCGTCGGTGTCGGTAAACGCTTCAAACACCCGGATCGGTTCGCCTTCGCCCAGATCCGTCCAGAGGTTCTTGCCCAGACGGTTGCCGTTGTTGCGGATGATGGCGTTGGCCGCGTCGAGGATGTTGCCGTGCGAGCGGTAGTTCTGCTCCAGACGAATGATGTGCTGAACCCGAAACTCCCGCTCGAAGTCGCGCATGTTGCCGATTTCCGCGCCCCGGAAGCGGTAGATGCTCTGATCGTCGTCGCCGACGCAGAAAAGCGTTGCGCCGCCCTCTTCCCCATTGCCCGCCAGCAGTTTCAGCCAGCGATATTGCAGCACGTTGGTATCCTGAAATTCATCGACCAGGATGTAGCGGAAACGCTGCTGGTAGTGCCGCCGGATCGGTTCGTTGCGCTGAAGCAGTTCAAAGCTGCGCAGCAACAGTTCGGGAAAATCCACGACCGATTCGCGCTGACACTGGGCTTCGTATTCCTGGTACAGCGCGACGCGACGGCGGGTATATTCGTCGGGAGCCTCGACCGCATGCGGGCGCAAACCCGCTTCCTTGTTGCCATTGATGAAATATTGCAGCTCGCGTGGCGGAAATTTTTCGTCGTCGACGTTGAGCGTTTTCAACAGCCGCTTGATCGCCGCGAGTTGGTCGGCCACATCGAGGATCTGAAACTGCCGATCCAGCCCGGCATCATGACAATGCGCGCGCAACAGTCGATTGCATAGCCCGTGAAAGGTGCCGATCCACATGCTGCGCGTGTTCACCGGCATCATGGCTTCAATTCTTGACAGCATTTCGCGCGCTGCCTTGTTGGTAAACGTCACGGCAAGGATGCCGGAGGGGTTCACGATGCCCTGTTTGAGCAACCAGGCGATGCGGGTGGTGAGTACGCGCGTCTTGCCGGACCCCGCCCCGGCAAGCACCAGGGCGTGCTGCGCGGGCAAAGTGACGGCTTCGGCTTGTTGTGGATTCAGGCTGGCAAGTAACGGATCAGACATGGGGGAAATTCCTTGAACGGCCGACATTCTAACCGCCGAGCGCCCCAATCCCGTCCATGTGCTTTTTTTCCTATCCAGTTTGTATTTTGCACGCTCCCAGCTTGAAAACCCCTTCAGTCTGTACTAGAATCCGTATTGTGCATAGCAGCAAAACTCTTTGAGTGACAATTTCAGATCGTCTTTTAACGTGATGAAAAACAAGGAATATATCTAGCGTAATTATGTTTTTGCAGAACAGCATCGCCAGCCTTGGGGCTGTTCTGATTGTACGGTTTTCCGGGGCATGATCGCCCTGCCAGTTCCCTCCCTCTCCTTAACAGGAGATTTCACACCCGGTTCTACCGGGTGTTTTTTTGTCCACCTTCGGTTCGTCAGCACACCCGGCGCTCGCACCGATGAAGCGTTGCGTTTTCACCAGATCGATTTCGGACATGACGTAAACAGGCGAACGCGGCTGTGCAACACAGTTTCGCACAACAGGATTAAATAAATCCGACTGATTTGGTAGAATTGGAAGTTTCCGCCCGGGAAAAAGGCTTTGACTCCGGGCATGCGGGGACGGGTAGTCTGGCCGTCCCGGTTGTTATTTCCTTTTTTATTTATTTCTATGCACATCGCGGTTTGTATCAAACAGGTTCCCGACAGCGCCCAGATTCGGGTTCATCCGGTCACCAATACCATCATGCGCCAGGGCGTACCGGCGATCATCAATCCATTCGATCTCTTCGCGCTCGAAGAAGCCTTGCGTCTGAAGGACCGCTTCGGCGCCCGGGTGACGGTGGTGTCGATGGGGCCGCAGCAGGCTGAAGTGGCGATGAAAAAGGCGATTTCCTTCGGCGCAGACGAGGCGATTCTCGTCACCGACAAGATTTTCGCCGGGGCCGACACGCTGGCGACCTCCTACGCACTGGGCGCCGCGCTGCGCCGCCTGAACGAAACCCAGCCTCTCGATATCGTGTTTACCGGCAAGCAGACGATCGACGGCGATACCGCCCAGGTCGGGCCGGGGCTGGCAATCCGCCTGGGGTTCCAGTTGCTTTCCTACGTGTCGAGCATCGACAGGATCGACCCTGAAAAGCGTGAAATCGTCGTGCATCGCCGCGCCGAGGGCGGTGTGCAGGTGCTCTCTTCGCGCCTGCCCTGCGTGATTACGATGCTTGAAGGAACCAATGAAATGCGCTTTGCAACGATGCCGGACATGTTCCGTGCCGCGCGTTTCGAGGTCAGCCAATGGAACCGTGAGGCAGCGGGCATCGAAGACATCAAGCAGGTCGGCCTGAAAGGTTCGCCAACCGTCGTGAACAAAGTCTATGCGCCACCGCCCAAGGCGGTGCGGGCCGAATTCATCGCGGGAGAAACGCCCGAAAAGCAGGCCGATGCGCTGGTGACGAGGCTCTTTGCGGATCATCCGAAACTTGCCACCGATCTCGTTGCACATCTGGCATCACAGAAGGGAGCGCCAAAATGAGCGACGCACAGGATATTGCGGCAAATACGGCAGGCACCGTGCCGCGCAAGAAAGGCCGGCGCGGCCAGCTCGATGAGCGTTACGCCGCCTACAAAAACGTCTGGGTATTTGTCGAGCATGAACGCGGCGTATTGCACCCGGTCTCACTCGAACTGCTCGGCAAGGGGCGCATGCTTGCCGACACATTGGGCGTCGAACTCGCGGGCGTGGTCATCGGCCCGGAAAATGACGCCACGCGCAGCTTCTGCACGACGGCGTTTCATCATGGCGCCGATCTCTGCTATCTCGTCACCGACGACATTCTCACGCATTACCGCAACCAGCCCTACACCCATGCGCTGACCGATCTGGTCAACACCTTTCAGCCGGAAGTGTTGCTGCTTGGCGCAACCACACAGGGGCGCGACCTGGCCGGATCGGTTGCGACGACACTTTTGACCGGATTGACGGCCGACTGCACGGGACTGGAAATCGACACCGAGGATCGTTCGCTGCTCTCATCGCGCCCGACCTTCGGCGGCAGCCTGATGTGCACGATCGTCAACCTGAACTCTCGTCCCCAGATGGCCACTGCGCGGCCACGCGTGTTTCCGATTCCCGAACCCGATTTCTCGCGCCAGGGGCGCGTCATCGAGCACCCGCTGGCAATGACTGAGGAGGAAATCGTCACCAAGGTGCTCGATTTCATTCCGGATGACCGCGCCAACAAGCCGCAGCTCGCTTTTGCCGATTACATCGTCTCGGGCGGACGCGGCATCGGTTCGGCGGAGAACTTCGAACTCGTGTTCGATCTGGCGCGCGTGCTGGGCGCTGAAGTCGGCGCGTCACGCCCGGTCACGCACGCCGGATGGGTCGACGCGGAACGTCAGGTCGGCCAATCCGGCAAGACCGTGCGCCCCAGGCTCTATATCGCCGCCGGAATTTCCGGCGCCGTACAGCACCGGGTCGGCATGGAAGGCGCCGATGTGACCGTCGCCATCGACAACGATGCGAATGCGCCGATTTTCGGGTTTTCAAATTACGCACTGGTCGGCAATGCGCTGGAACTACTCCCGGCGCTGACGGTCTCGTTCGGAAAGCACTTGTCTGCACTCATGACTGAGAATCAGCCGGGGCAGCATGCAGGAGATGAAAAGAAATGACAGAGAAGTTGAAGGCGACTGAAACGGTTGCCGCAAAGCTTCCGGCCGAACGATTCGATGCCATCGTCGTCGGCGCGGGGCCGGCGGGTAATGCCGCCGCCTATACCCTGGCAAAAGCGGGGCTATCGGTGTTGCTGCTCGAGCGCGGCGAATATCCGGGCTCGAAAAACGTGCAGGGCGCAATTCTCTATTCCGATGCGCTGGAGAAGATCATTCCCGATTTTCGGGAATCTGCGCCGCTCGAACGCCACATCGTCGAACAGCGCTTCTGGCTGCTCGACGAAAAGACATCGCTCACCAGCGTTCAATACCGTTCCGAAGAATTCAACAAGCCGCCGTACAACCGCTACACGATCATTCGCGCCCGTTTCGACAAATGGTTTTCGCAGAAAGTGGAGGAAGCCGGGGCATTGCTGATCTGCGAAACCACCGTCACCGAGCTTTTGCGTGACGACGCGGGCCGTGTCATCGGGGTGCGCACCGAGCGCGAAAACGGCGACATCTACGCCGATGTCGTGGTGCTCGCCGACGGCGCCAACTCGCTCGTCCCCTCCCGTGCCGGCCTGCGCCCGGAAGTCGATGCGCACCACATGGCGCTGGCGGTCAAGGAAGTGCTGTTTCTGCCCAAGGAAACGGTCGAACAGCGTTTCAACATCAGCGGCAGCGAAGGCAGCGTCACCGAAATTTTCGGCGGCATCACGCACGGCATGCTCGGCACCGGCTTCATCTATACGAACAAGGATTCCATCGCCATTGGCGTGGGCTGCATTCTTTCAGACATGAAAAAGCAGCACATCACGCCTTACCAGCTGCTGGAAGGCTTGAAGAATCACCCGATGGTCAAACCGCTGATCGTCGGCAGCGAGATGAAGGAATACTCGGCCCACATGATTCCCGAAGGCGGTTTGAAGAGCCTGCCGCAACTCTACGGCGATGGCTGGGTGATCGTCGGCGACTCCGCAGGATTCGTCAATTCCGTGCATCGGGAAGGCTCCAATCTGGCAATGACCACCGGCCGCATCGCGGCTGAAACCATCGCCGGGCTGAAGGCGGCCGGTAAACCGATGAGCGCCGCCAATCTCGCCGCGTACAAGAAAACGCTCGACGACAGTTTCGTCATGGCGGATCTGGAAAAATACAAGGATGTCACCAACCTTTTCGCCGATCACCCCCACTTCCTGAACGCCTACCCCGCATTCATCAGCGGCGCCATGCGCGATTTCATTACCGTTGATGGGCAGTCCAAGGCCCAGAAACAGCGCAAGATTTTCCAGGACCTGCGCCAGCGCCGCTCGCTCTGGGGGCTTTTGGGAGATGCCTATAAATTCTGGAGAACGTTCAAATGATGAATGCTGAAACGTCGAAAACAAAACAGGCGGACGGCGCTTCGCCGTTTCCCGAAGTCAACATCGAAGAAAAGCTGTTTCAGAACCGTTATCGCGTCGATGCCGGGCGTCCACATATTCGGATCGTGGATGCCGCAGTGTGCGACGTTTGCGGGCTCAAGTCCTGCACCGTCTGCTGTCCCGCCGGATGCTGGCGGCTTGAGAACGGCAAGGTCGATCTCGTCACCGATGGCTGTCTTGAATGCGGCACCTGCCGCATCATCTGTGACCGAAAAAACGTGAACTGGAATTATCCACGCGGCGGATTTGGTATCCTGTTCAAATTCGGATAACTTGCTCCGCCTCATTCAGATGCCAGACGCGCACGAACAGGCCGCAGAGGAACTCCTCTCCAAGGGCGTTGCCCTGGGAGAAGAGGGGCTTGTCAGGGAAGAAATCGACGTCTACGACGACATCGACTACCGCTTTGGCAAGGATGAATCGCCCGGCGTGCGCAAACTGGTTGCAGAAGCCCTCCTCTTCAAGGGCATTACCCTGGGCGAACAGGGCAAGACCAAAAAGGAAATCGACGTCTATAACGACATCGACCGCCGCTTCGGCAAGGACAGCTCGCCCGGCGTGCGCGAACAGGTCGTCAAGGCTCTTGTCGGCAAGGGCGCTGCCCTGGGCGAACAGGGCAAAACCACCGAAGCCATCGCCGTCTTCAACGACATCGAGCAGCGCTTCGGCAAGGACAATTCACCCGGTGTACGCGAACAGATCGTAAGCGCACTCATCAACAAGGCCATTACCCTGGGGGAAGAAGGCAAAACCGGGGAAGCCATGGCTGTGTTTGACGACATCGATCAACGTTTCAGCACGGACGATTCGCCCTGCGTGCTCGAACTGCTTGCGAAGGCGCGCAGCTATAAAGAGTATTACTCTTCAGAAAAGCCTTCGGCTCCATAAGCTGCTTTGAATTCCAAAAAACAATTCAGGCCAGTCAATGACTGGCCTGAATTGTTTTATTTCATTGGTCGGGGCGGCGGGATTCGAACTCGCGACCCCTTGCACCCCATGCAAGTGCGCTACCAGGCTGCGCTACGCCCCGACTTGGAAAGCGTGTGATTGTACAAAAACCGGCCGAAACTTTCCAGAAGAATCTTGGCTAAAACGCCCGGATTCGCTCAGATTCGCAATACGCCCAGCGTCGCTTCGACCTCGGCGCGCAGTTCCATGAGCAAGGCGCGCGCCTGTTCAGCGGCAATGGCGTTTTCCTGGTCCTGAATCGCGGCTTCGTCGAGGCGATTGCGCGCCCCTGAAATCGTGAATCCTTCGCTGTAGAGCAGATGCCGAATCTTGCGCACCAGAAGCACTTCGTGGTGCTGGTAATAGCGCCGGTTGCCGCTGCGCTTGATGGGTTTGAGTTGGGAAAACTCCTGTTCCCAGTAGCGCAGGACGTGCGTCTTGACCCCGCACAGTTCGCTGACCTCGCCGATGCTGAAATAACGCTTGGCAGGAATCGGCGGCAGGGTAACGGACTCAGGCGTTTCTGTCGGCATCGACGGGTTCCTCCACAGCGGTCTTCAATTTCTGGCTGGGATGGAAAGTCACCACACGCCGGGCGGAAATCGGAATTTCTTCTCCAGTCTTGGGATTGCGCCCCGGACGTTGCGGCTTGTCGCGCAACAGAAAATTGCCAAAGCCGGAGAGCTTGACACTCTCTCCCCGTTCCAGGGTCATGCGAATTTCTTCGAAAAACCCCTCCACCATATCCCTGGCTTCGCGTTTATTCAGCCCTACCTGTTCAAAAAGCAGGTCGCCAAGCTCGGCTTTGGTCAAGGTCATAGATTTTTTCTCCATCAAACGCGCAACCGTCCCTCAACGGTACGCTCGACATGTCGAAGCAGCCCGGAGATCGCCTCGTCCACTTCGGCGTCTTCGAGAGTACGCTGAGTATCTTGCATGGAAATCCTGAATGCAAGGCTCTTGCAGCCGGATTCGATGCCCTTGCCTTGATAGACATCAAAGAGTTCGATTTCCCGTACCGTATCAGGCGCGGCTTCGCGCAATGCGGTCAATACCCGCTCTGCGGAAACGCTCGCCGGAACGACCAGTGCGAGATCGCGCAACACTGCCGGCATACGCGAAATTTCGCAGGTCGAAGGACACAGGGCGGACAACGCCGCGTCGAGTTCGATTTCAAACACTACCGGAGCCGAACCCAGCTCGAAACGCTGTACCCAGATCGGGTGAACTTCACCGATCACGCCGATGTCACGACCATCCAGGAACACCGAGGCCGCGCGTCCCGGATGCAGGGCTGGAACCGATACCGGCGCGAACGTCAGCGCACGCGGCGCGAACAGGGCTTCGAGATCGCCCTTGAGGTCGAAGAAATCGACCGCACGCGCCGCCTCGCCCCACTGCTCGGGAAGGGCTGAACCCGCCGCCAGCGCCGCCAAGCGTCGCGGCTGATGGAAACCGGGCACTTCATCGCCTGCCCCATCCCCGGTTTTTGAGTAGTTGAAACAACGGCCCAACTCAAAAACCCGCACGCGGTTCTGCTGGCGTTTGCGGTTCGTCACCAGATTGGACAGCAGTCCCGGAATCAGGCTGGATCGCATCACATCCATCTGGCTGGCAATCGGGTTGGCCAGCCGAATCGGCGCGTCGTTGGCGCAGACATCCCGCTCCCAGGCGGAATCGACGAATGCGTAATTCACGACCTCCTGAAAACCGCGCCCGGCCAGACAGTGACGCACATCCCAACTGGTGCGCGCCGATTCGGTGCTGGCAAGCATGCCCAGATTGCCGCGCGGCTCAAGGGCCGGGATGTTGTCGTAACCATGGAGCCGCGCGATTTCTTCGATGAGGTCTTCTTCGGTTTCGATGTCGAAACGGAAAGAAGGAGGCGTCACCCGCAGTTCGACCGCCAGATCGCGTAGCGTCAGATGCTCTCGCTCCAGCAGACTCCGCATGGTTTCCGCGCTCAGGTCGATACCGAGCACCTGACGCACCCGCACCGGGCGCAGGGTGACTTCTTCACGGCGCGGCAGGTGTTCATCCGAACGCGCTTCCTCCACCGGACCGGGTACGCCGCCGCAAATTTCAAGAATGAGCTGCGTGGCGCGCTCGATGGCCGGGCGCTGCAACTGGAAATCCACCCCGCGCTCGAAACGGTGCGAGGCATCGGAAGTAAAGCCATACGCGCGCGCCCGCCCGGTGATGGCCGCAGGCGCGAAGAAGGCGGACTCCAGGAAGACTTCCGTCGTCTCCTCCGTCACGCCGCTTTCCTCACCGCCCATGATTCCGGCCAGCGCCAGCGCGCGGGCTTCGTCGGCAATCAACAGGGTATTGGGCGCGGGCTTCACCAGTTGTTCGTTCAGAAGCCGCAATTCGTCGCCGGGACGCGGCAGGCGGACGTGAATCGCGCCGGAAAGAGTTGCGTTGTCGAAGGCATGCAGGGGCTGGCCGAGTTCGAGCATCACGTAGTTGGTGATGTCGACCAGGGCATGAATCGGACGCAGGCCCGAACGTTTCAGTCTGTCTTTCATCCAACCGGGCGTTTGAGCCCTGGCGTTCACCCCGCTGATGACGCGCCCGCAATAGCGCGGACACTGCTCGGGCGCATCGAGCACGATGTCGCGGCGAGCGTCGTTCGCTGGGGAAATCAGCGACAGCGGCGCGGGAATGAGCGGCGCGCCGGTGAGTGCGGCCACCTCTCGCGCCACGCCGGTCAGACTCAGGCAATCGGCCCGGTTGGGCGTGAGTTTGATGACGAAACAGGTATCGTCGAGATCGAGGTATTCGCGGATGTCCATGCCGACCGGGGCATCCTCCTCCAGCGCGAGCAGGCCGCCGTGATCTTCGGACAATCCCAGTTCGCGCGCCGAGCACAGCATGCCGAAGGACTCGACTCCGCGCAGTTTGGCTTCCTTGATGACGAAATCGCCGGGCAGCACCGCGCCGACTTTCGCGCACGGAACCTTCATGCCAGCGGCGGCATTGGGCGCGCCACAGACGATCTGTAACGGTTCCCCCGCACCAACGTCGACCTTGCACAGTCTGAGCTTGTCGGCATTCGGATGTTTTTCGGCTTCGATGATGCGCGCCACCACCACGCCGCTGAACGGCGGCACAACCGGGTTGGCTTCTTCGACTTCAAGTCCGGCCATGGTCATCAGGTATCCGAGCGCATCGGAATCGAGCGACGGATTGACGAAGGCGCGCAGCCAGTTTTCGGAAAATTGCATGTTTGACCTTCTTACCTGAATTGGCTCAAGAAACGCAGATCACCTTCAAAGAACAGACGCAAGTCATTCACGCCGTAGCGCAGCATGGTCAGCCGATCCGGGCCGAAGCCGAACGCGAATCCCGTGTAACGCTCGGGGTCGATCCCACCGAAACGCAGCACGTTGGGATGCACCATGCCGCATCCGGCCACTTCCAGCCAGCGCCCCTCGAGTTCGCCGCTCATGAACGCGACGTCGATTTCCGCCGAAGGCTCGGTGAACGGGAAAAAGGACGGACGGAAGCGAAGCTGAAGATTTTCGGTCTCGAAGAACTTGCGCAGGAAATCGGCCACTACGCCCTTGAGATCGGCAAAACTCACCCGCTCGCCAATCCACAAGCCTTCGACCTGATGAAACATCGGCGAATGCGTGGCGTCGGAATCGACCCGGTACACGCGCCCCGGCGCAATCACCCGCAAGTCGGGCATGGGGTCGCAATTGCGGGTTCGCTCGACGTGCGCAAGCATGGCGCGGATCTGCACCGGGCTGGTATGGGTGCGCAACAGCACATCCTCCCGGCCCTCGATGTAAAAGGTATCGTGCATCGAGCGCGCCGGATGATCGGCCGGGGTGTTGAGCGCGGTGAAGTTGTGCCAGTCGGTTTCGATTTCCGGGCCATCGACGGAGACGAATCCGATGGATCGGAACAGCTGCTCGATGCGTTCGAGCGTGCGACTGACCGGATGCAGCCCCCCCGGCGCTGCGCCACGCCCCGGCAGGGTCACATCGAGCGCCTCGGCTTCGAGCTGGGCGGCAAGTTCCGCATGGCGCAGGGCTTCGCGCCGCTCGGCAAGCGCCGCCTCGATGGCGGCCTTGACGCGGTTGACCTCGGCGCCCCGTTCGCGCTTCTGTTCGGGGGAAAGTCCGCCGAGCGCCTTCAGTTGCTCGGTGACGAGGCCGCTTTTGCCGAGAAAGCGCGCTTTGGCCTGTTCCAGCGCCGCAGCGGCCTCTACCGAGGCAAAGGCCGCGCGCGCATCGATGACCAGTTGGTCGAGATTGTCCATGTTTTACCCTTGCGGGGGATCAAGAAAAAAGGAGGCACAGCCCCCTTTTTAATACTGTTGCAACTTACTGAAACTATGAAGTTTTTTGTAAGCTATACGGCCGTGTCAGGCGGCGACCTGCGCTTTGGCCTGTTCGGCGAGCGCAGCAAACGCGGGCTTGTCGAACACGGCCAGATCGGCCAGAACCTTGCGATCCACTTCAATGGCGGCTTTCTTGAGGCCGTTCATGAAGGCGCTGTAGGTCAGACCCAATTCGCGCGCGGCGGCATTGATCCGGACGATCCACAGGGTGCGGAACTGACGCTTGCGTTGCCGACGATCCCGGTAGGCGTACTGCCCCGCTTTCATGACCGCTTCTTTGGCGATGCGGTAAACATTCTTGCGGCGGCCGCGGAACCCCTTGGCCTGATCGAGAATCTTCTTGTGACGCGCGCGTGCGGTTACACCACGTTTAACTCTAGGCATGGCGGTCTCCTATCAGGCAAAAGGCAACATGGCGCGAATCAGCTTTGCATCGCTGTCATGGACAGTGACCGTGCCGCGCAGATGGCGCTTGTTCTTGGTTGTTTTCTTGGTGAGGATGTGACGCTTGAAGGCGTGAGCACGTTTGATGCTCCCGCCCGCGCGCACCCTGAAGCGCTTTTTTGCGCTGCTCTTGGTTTTCATCTTGGGCATACGACTACTCCTTGTTTATAGGATGCCGCCGGGTAGCCCTTGCAGGCATTTTCGTACCCGGCGTCACTTGTATTGCTCCTTGCGGAGCCGACTGTCGCCGCTCTATCGTCCCTTGCGGGACGGAGCAACGACCATCACCATCAGACGCCCTTCCATCTTGGGCATCTGCTCGACCTGGCCAATATCTTCCAGATCGGCTTTGATCCGTTCAAGCTGCCTCAGACCGAACTCCTGGTGCGCCATCTCGCGCCCCCGGAAACGCAACGTCACCTTGCACTTGTCGCCGTCTTCAAGAAAACGGCGCAGGTTGCGCAGTTTGATCTGGTAATCGTTTTCATCGGTGCCTGGCCGCAGCTTGATTTCCTTGACCTGCACCTGCTTTTGCTTCAAACGAGCCTCGTGGGCTTTCTTCTGTTCCTGGTAGCGGAACTTGCCGAAATCCATCACCTTGCATACGGGCGGCTGCGCCATTGGCGCAATTTCGACCAGATCCAGACCGGCCTCTTCGGCCGCTTCGAGCGCCGCACGCAGGGACATGATCCCGAGCGGTTCTCCGTCTTCACTGACCAGGCGAATTTCAGGCGCGCTGATCTCTTCGTTTACGCGCTGCTTTTTTTCCTGAGCGATGGTTCAACTCTCCACAAAAGCCAATATCAGACCGATGCCGCCTTCGCTTCCAATTCGCGAAGCCAGCGTTCGATCAACGAATCGAGGGACATTTGGCCAAGATCCTGGCCGCCTCGGATGCGCACTGCCACCGTTGCCGTATTCTTTTCCTTTTCGCCGGTGACGATCTGGTACGGCAGCTTGTGCACACTGTGCTCGCGGATTTTATAGTTGATTTTTTCATTTCGCAAATCGACTTCGACACGAAAGCCCGCATCTCGCAGCCTTTGCGAGACATCGGCAGCATAATCGGCCTGTCCTTCCGAAATATTCATCACCACCGCCTGCACCGGCGCGAGCCACAACGGCATTGCGCCCGCGTGATGTTCGATCAGGATGCCGATGAAACGCTCCAGCGAACCCAGAATGGCGCGATGCAGCATGATCGGCGTTTTGCGCGTGTTGTCTTCGGCCACGAACTCCGCGCCAAGCCGCCCCGGCAGGTTGAAATCCAGTTGCAGGGTGCCGCATTGCCATACCCGCCCGAGGCTGTCCTTGAGCGAAAACTCGATCTTCGGGCCGTAAAACGCGCCCTCTCCCGGCTGCACCTCGTAGGGCAACCCCTGCGCGTCGAGCGAAGCGGCAAGCGCTGCCTCGGCAGTATCCCACTGCGCATCCGACCCCACCCGCTTGTCGGGGCGGGTCGAAAGCTTGACCAGCACGTCATTGAAGCCGAAATCGCGGTAGACCTTCTGCAACAGACGGATGAATTCCGCCGCTTCCGATTG
>Ga0209737_10000492_pt1 | contig 32354 bp, 47 predicted proteins | sample TergutCu122P3_FD_187284 | JGI IMG/M metagenome (GOLD analysis project Ga0209737, IMG submission 187284) | Cubitermes ugandensis P3 segment gut microbial communities from Kakamega Forest, Kenya - Cu122 P3 (SPAdes) (version 2) | ecosystem: Host-associated > Arthropoda: Insects > Digestive system...
CGCCATGTCATTCTGCGCGCTTTCCTTGTTTGCCACGAAACCCCAGCACCCACACGCGCAATCTATCAGCCAATTTATAAACGCCATTGAACTCACCCCCAAATCTGTAGTATAAGTACAAGCATGGCAACAATAGCTTGTAGTCCCAGGCCGCTGATGCTATTGCGCTTGCGTTTGCCATCGACATCAACGGTATGCCGAGCCGCCCCAGTGCTATCATAGCCCCGTAAATCGTGATAAGCACATGCGCCACAACCATCCTGTCCCACCTATATTTCCTTGCACAAATGTAATATAGGACAAGGCACGATTGCGCCGAATACGATATCAAAGGTGGCATGAAAAACATTGTTGCCGTGATTATCAACGTCATTTTTGCTGCTTTAGGGTGATCTAGGATAAGCATCATGAAAACCACGTCGAACAGCAGCAACAATAGCTTGATCGCAAGCAATATGAATACATTGCTTGTTTCGAACCACAATTCGCCGCCGAAAATACTTATCCCGAATGCTTTCAATATGGACGCTATCGCCATCAGCCCGAACATGGCGCACAGTATCGCCGCCGTCAATATCCGTTTCTCTCTCATCTTTCAAATACCCCTTGGCTGTTGTTGGATCATTTCGCATTGCTTGCGGAATCTGCATCCATTGGCATACAGATCGTCAATGCGCCTGTTCACATCCTTGCTCAGCGTAAGCATATCATTCCTGATTATTTGCAATTCCGCCATGCTTTCCTTGTTGTGCGTGTTGATTTCATCCCTTAGTTTCCGCAGTTCGCTTTTGATAGTCTCCGTCTCGGCAGTCATAATGCCTTGCATGTACCCGGATTGCTTTGTGTTCGCCGATCGCGTACTCATGTAGCTGACTATCCCCAAAATCGCAGCCACCATGGGCACTAGTATCGCTATAATTTCATAGGTAATCGCTGTGGACGCCCCTCCCACTTAGATATCACTCCCCGTTATTATTGCCATTGCTGTCAACAATGCCCTGCGCCAGCATATAGCCAATGACGGAACCAAATGCACCAATTAAAGATACGATATGGGCAGAAGTATTTGGTTCCACATTCAAGGCCGTCATTATGGCAATGGCTAATGCAATTAGCAGTGACCAAAATTTCCGTGACATCAATTTTCTTTTTAACATAATGTTTACCCCCTTAAATTTATTGTCAGGCAAGCTTGATTTGCCATTGCATTTTAAATCAGTTTCTCCCAAGTTTTGGGCCCGCATACGCCGTCCACGGTCAAGCCTTTGGCTTTCTGGAAGGCGGTCAATGCGGCATAGGTCTCGTTGCCAAAGTCACCGTCAGAGCCAAATATAGGCAACTGATAGCCCCTGAGCAACAATTTCCTTTGCATATATTGTACGCACCTGCCCCTATGCCCTTTTTTGATCAAGTCTTTCTTTCGCCATATCAGGATGTAGCTATATACATCACGTTCGCCTTTTATCAGCCTTCCATCGAAATAGCATTGCGAAGATGCTCCTCCGTCAAGGTTTATTGCGTCTTTGCACCCAGCCGATAACATGGCATTCCTCAGCCCGTCCATTGTAATTCCAGGTTTGCCGGTGCAAAATAGATAAATGTTGCCATTGTCAAGCAATCCCATTGCAGACCGGGCATTGGCAATGTCCCAATGTGGTTCTTTAGAAACGTTGGATTTGAATGCTTTTGAGGCTTTGATCAATGCCGGGTATCCCCCAATGTAATCTGGATAACCGATTGAATTTTTGTCGTTGAATATAACGCTGGAACGGTCGAATGAATACCCAGGGTCAAATCCATCCACGTATTTGACACCATCGATCTTCAAGCCGGACGCGCACGGCGTGAACGTAGACAGGGTGTAAAAGCCTGCGTTTATGCATACCTTGGCCCCTGATTCATTAACAATGGTTGACATTGATTTCCTGTTTATATTCCTATATAGCCCGCTAACAATTATCTCTTCCGGCTTGATTATAATAGATTGCCCTTGCATTGCATCTCTCCCATTGTTTAGTCTAAATTTGAAGTCTTCCCATTGCCATAGTTCCCTCACAAATGGCTCTGGGCAAAGCTTGCCGGTAACATCATAATGCCGCAACACATTTGCAGGCGGTATATTGTATTGCTTCATCAGCGCACGTGCAAGCGCAATAGTCCCGGCTTTGGTATCTTCGCTGATGCAAAAATTGCCATCTGCGTCTTTTTTTGAACACATCTCGATGCCTATTGAATTAGCGTTCCGGCACCATTGGTGCAGATAATTAGTGGCCCCGCAGTGATAAGCCGTGTCAGTGTCTTCTACGCTTTGCAATGTCTCACGGTCATCGACGAAATAATGCGCGCTTGTTTGCGTGGCGTAGTTCGCGAAATAGTGGCAATTGCTTCTTGCCGTGTCGTTGTCGTTGCCGGTGTAATGGATAACGATATACTCTATTTTTTTCGTGCGGCCTGGAGAATAGTTCTCCGGCCTTGCAGGGTTGAATTGCATGGCTTCACTCCCAAAATTAAAATTACACTGCTACATAGATCCCACCAGATTCATTAACTAATTCTGCGACGATCTTGTCATACTGCGGGATGCCATATCCAAAGAAACCGCTTGATTGCCGTGGATCTGATGCCTGGAATGACTCTCTGATCACATGCTTATTAATTAGTTGCCTTACATCAGAAAATGAATAATCAGGCATGAAGTACAATATATGAGACAACAAAGCCGCGAACACCGGCGTTGCATGTGACGTCCCACCAGCCTTGTAATATGGCATGCTTGCATATGTGGAATAGCCCCAATAAGGGAGACAATAATCAATGCCAGCTCCATAATTGGCAACTAGGTCTATCTGCGTCGTGCCGATATTGTTGGCGTCAGGCGCAAGCCCCCCGATCCCAAACACAGTGTTGTTCCTTGCGGGTGACCATACCGTCGAGCTTGTGTCATTTCCTGCCGCGCAACAGATTAAAAGCCCTTTATTGAATGAATACAATGCCGCATCGTCTATTGCCGAATAACTGTTGACCGAACCATATGACAAGCTCAGTATCCTTTTCCCATCGTCTGCCGCAAACTTGATTGCAAGCGCCATATTCGCGGATGAAACATTTGTGGATGGATCCATAGTCATTGATATGGGCTTTGCCCTCGCGTTGTACCCAAGCCCATATATCCCCTGCAAATTATCTTGCTTAGCGCACAATATGCCCGCGCACATCGTGCCATGGTCTGCCAAACTTGAAGGATGCCCAAAATTGCGATAATCGACGTTGGTTGTATTATTTGCCACATTCCATCCCGGGAGGATCAGATCAAGCTGTGGATGCTGCGTGTCGAAATAAGCGTCAGCCACTGCCATATCTGCCGTACGGATAAATGCAGTTGGTATCCGTTTTTGCAAAAGCCTGTATTGATACCACATGTCATTAATGCCGATTTTAACATATGCATTGGACTGTATTTTGTTGAAACGGTTGTGTGGCATACCAGCGATGCCAGCGCCCATAAGCTCATTGGGCTCAACGTTAACGACATAGTCCTTCGTTGACAATTCTTGTAGCAATTCCCCATACAAGCCATGGTCATAAGCTTCAACATGCCCATCGAATAAATGCCTTATCCGCATTTTAGGATATTCAGCTTTCAATAAATTTATTGCGTTTGCATCTTTAAGCTTTATTAATATTGATTCGGCGTGTTTATGTGCTGGCAACATATGGAACTTGTTGCTTGCCTTTGCATAATTATACATAATTGCCCCCTTATTGGTGCGGAACCCAATACTTGCGATATGATCTGTCGGGCAAGCAATGGTATACTGCGCAGATCCATGAACCATTGACGTTTAGTTGCTTAGCGGGGACAAGATTGTTCTCCACCTGGTCGAATGCGGCTTGCAAGGTATTTGTGAAATGCGGTATCCCATACCCAAAGAGCCCGTTGTCCCGGCGCGGATCCGTGTTCGAATATGCTTCCCTTGTGCATTTAGAGGCAATGAGGCTTATTATTTCTTGTTGCGTGTAATGCGGATTTATGCTCAAAAGCATCCCAACCAATGCCGCCACTTGCGGTGTCGCGCATGATGTGCCGCTGAATGTGGCATAAGTATTGTTCACCCTGCATGCGTATGTATTCCAGGCTGTGCAAAAAGTCACGCCATTTCCATATATTGCCCTGCTATGTATAATGTTGTTTTGTACTCCAGATACGTTTTCCGTTGCAGAAACACCTATGACCGTGTCATATCTTCCCGGATACAACACTGCATCTGGTGGAGTTCCGTCATTTCCGGACCCTGCGACCATTATGACTCCGTTGTCATAAAGCAATTTGCAAGCGTCTCGCATGTAATTGTAATCTACGGCATATCCCCAGGAATTGCTCACTACCCTGCACCCAGTGTTAAGTGACCATGCAACCGCTGTAGCATAATGCGCGCTATAGTTCAGGTCTGGCAACCCTATGACTGCTATTGGGAATACCTTGCATTTGTAGGCCAGCCCAAATACGCCCTTTGCGTTGTTTGTATTCGCGCATATGATGCTTGCAGTTGACGTCCCGTGATTTCCGTAAAGGTCTGTTTCCGGCCTGAAATCGACGTTGCTGTGCCCCATGACGGGATTATACCCCGGGAGCAGGTTGTCCGTCAAGTCCTCATGGAGGGTATCGTATGCCACGTCAATGACTGCTATTTTCTGCGGGACATACAATGACGGATTCGCATTTATAGTGTCCCATATCCCATCTATGCCTTGCACCAGGTTGTAATTAAGTATTTGAGAGGCATAAGTGTCATTAGGGGTTGTAGCCAATTGCGACACTAGGATCTCTTGCTCGATGCTTTTTAGGTCATAGGCTTCTAAAAATGCTATCTGACTCTCAACACTCCCACGCCGCTTGAATATTAACCGGTAATAATCAAGAAACATTGGCTCTATTGCCACTTTGTTAGATTTTTGGATCTCGTCAATCACAGCCGACTCAGCTTTCACTATGAATACATTAGGCCGTTCCTTGCCTGTGCGTTTACGCTGGAGGTCTTTAAGCGCAATGTCCCGCCGCATTATGGAATCACCAAATTGTCGGAGATAAGCAATGTCGCGCTTGCCGTGCCGGTCACGTTCTTGATATCCATTAAGTTGTCCTTAATTATGCTATATGTTGACGAAGATGCCAATATAGTAGCATTAACCCCTGAATTTGAGGAATATATTGTGTTATTTGTGACTATATTATTGCGGTCAACATTGATCCCATTAGCCCCTGATTTCAACTTTTGGATCGTATTCCCTATTACTTTGCAGTCAGCGCATTTTATCGCGCCATCACAACTATCGAACACGCAATTTGTGATAATGCTGAACCGTTTATTTGCCGAAGTTCCAGAATATGCAATCAATTCTATGCCAACGCTTGCAAAGAAATAGCTTTGATTGATGTTCAATATCACGGGGCTTGTCGCCGCCTTGGAAATACCCGTGCCAAGTTCAAACGCGCAATTGTCAACGAATATGTTGGGCCCTGACGATGTTCCGCCTAATGTTATACCTTTGGTTGCCAAAGATGTTGTTAGACCAATGAAAAATACCCTTGAAATCCTTCCGTGATAATAACTGCATAGCAAATGTTCACCAGTGAATGCAGCGTTGGAGGTTGATGCATCTATTGTTAAATCCTGAATTTCCCAGTCATATGCATTTCCAACTGTGATTGTAGTCCCTGACAGGAAATCGCGTCGCAATATAGTCCTTCCGCGACCTGCGCCGATCATTCGAATCCCGGAACTTCCAAAATCAATTGGAGCATTTAGCAGATACAAGCCTTGGCGCACAAGGATTGTGCCATATGAACCTCCGTATTGCGTGTTGTAAAGGCCCAGTGCTGTTTTTGCGAGCCCAAATGCCGTATTGAACGATCCTGCAAGCCCTTGTGTCACGATTATATCTGCATCTTCATATCCGATTGACACTGTCGCTGGCCCTGTGGCAAGTGTAGACCCGCCACTTGCTGGCGCACCCTCTGGTATCGCAAAATCCCATATCGGCGTTGATGGATCCGTATTTTGTCTAACGCTGACATTTGGAGGATCGCCATATGGAACTGTTACTATTGCTCCAGGTACTGGGGTTGCAGTTATCCCCGGGATCAATGGCGCTGATGTTTTTATCGCATAATTCATTCCAGGGGTACCGCTGCTGGGCAAGCTGTCTACCGCCACTAGATTCCCTGACGGCCCGACCGGCCCAGTTGGCCCCTGCGGCCCCGGCGCACCATTCGCGCCATTCGTGCCTGCTGGCCCAGCTGGCCCCGGTGGGCCCTGCTTGCCCTCGAATTCGATCCAATCAGTGTTTGCAATGCCATTGACAAGCTGGTATGTCATGCCCGTGTCTTGCAATGTGGCAAGCATCCCAACCCGCCGCCTTGTCGTGGGAATTGAGTTCCTTGCCGTGATATTTGCGACTTCCATTTTGCCGCCTATGCCAAAGTTAACATCTAATGATGGATATGTATCAGTATCTGTAAATGGCAATATTGGCGCGGCAACATTAGTCCCTAAAAGATTAGCCATTATGTAACCCCCACCGATATAGCAGATCCAGATTGTATGCTTCCAGACCTATAAATATTGAAACTTTCAGTGTATCCGCTTTCGTTAACAAAGTTGCGAGTCACTAAATTTAAATCTGAATATGCAAGCCCACCGACCGTGAATGTCGCAAGCCCCCATGATGCAGGGTATGCATAATAGAAATATCTGCCGCCTGTTGCATCGAAAATCATTGATTTGGCCCTTGACGTTGCGAATTCAGAAGACAATGCCCTTATGTCAGAGTCAGTTAACGACGATGCCGCTGACACTCCCCAATATCGTTTATGGCTAAATGCCAATGTTATGCTACGTGTCACATTCGGCTTGCCTGAAACGCCGTCATTCGCTGTCAGCGTATATGTTCTGCTTGCAGTTATATTTTGGCTTGTATGCGTGTATGCCCTCAGCGATGCCGTCAAACTTCCAATGCCGTTGTCAAGGCTTTGGTATGTCACGCTTTTGTTGTATGTCCAGGTCATGGGGACGCTTGTGACAGACTGCCCATATTGATAAGTGTTGCCGCCTGTCATAGTCAATATGGTCAAGGGGATGTACAGCAATTCTTCAAGCACGGCCCCAACAGTTGTATCGTTGAATGGTATGTCATTTGCGTCGCCAGTGAATTCCCCGCCTGATCCCGGCGGGCCTTGCGGGCCTGGAGGGCCTTGTGGCCCAGTTGCGCCCGCTGGGCCTTGCGGGCCCGTTTGGCCTGCTGGCCCTGCTGGCCCCGGTGGGCCTTGTGGGCCAGGCCCGCCGCCTTCACCGCCGCCAATCGGTTGCCCGTCGAATGTGGGCATCCCGCCCTGTTCTCCGAATTTTGCCAATGCCGTTGTATTCAGCTGATCCAAGCCCGTTAAGTTTGCATGATTATGAGCTTGCCCCAGCCTTGTGTTTATTGCCGCATGCCCGTAGTTTAATCTTACCCCGTCGTCCATGGCGCACCGCCCTATATATTATTACTGCCTGTATTTGTAATTATCCTTGGTCATCTTCCGGCTTTTTAGAGACTTTGCGCCACCAATTGCTTGATGTTTCCTGCACGGGGTTTCGATTTTGCGCGACATTTATATCCCTTTGTGCAATATACAAATTTCCGTCAGACCCTCGCACAATCTCGCCTTTTTTGTATCCAAGAGCAATGTTCCACGCTGGGAAAATGTCAGGGAATTTTGCCAATGTATCATCGTCAAATTGCTCATTGTCTGCAAGCTTTTTGAATGCCAATGCGCCTAAATCCTTTGTTTTGCCCAGGGATTCACCGGCGACCCGCATCCCACTTATGCGCTCTTCCGGCGTTGCAAATTTCTCGTTAGGCATTTTCGAATCCCTCCAAAAAAGCTTTGATTGCATCTGCGGATCCATTCTGCAATATAGGCGTTTCAGGTTCAGGGATAACTGCTTTAAATTCCGGTGGTGGGCTCCATGTGCCATCTTCAAGCAATATCCATCCGATTGTCACATGCTCTGGACATTCTTTGATTTCATCTCCAGGCCCCATATTGCCAGCCAGGAACCATGTTTTGGCGATTTCCATGCCTGGCATTATGAATGTATTTGTCACGATTTTATCAAGAATAACTGCTATTTTAACTTCATTAGGTGCCATTATTATACCTCCTCTATTATCAGTAACGGCAATCCATTCCGGCCTGTTTGATAGTTTCCACCGCCATAATTAGCTATTGGAGGGAATTTTCCAATGGAAACCGACCATCCACCAAGCCCTCCAACCCCGCCTACTGTTGCGCTTGCTGGCTGACCTTTCATTCCATTCATCATGTCGCTGTTGCCGCCGTCCCCCCCGGGCCCAGAATAGCCAGAACTGTATCCATTGCCACCATTGCCTCCATTGCCTCCAATTGCGCCAGATCCTCCTTTGCCGCCGCCGCCGCCGCCTACATATGTTGAATTCCCATTGCCGCCTTTACCACCATTGCCCCCACGCCCATACCAGCCAAATGCTGACGTAAAATCATAGAATTTAGAGGCATTCCCGCCGTCACCTCCATTTCCAGCATACCCATAGTTGGTTGCATTTATTCCATCGCCACCGCTTCCCGCCATAAACCTAGCATTGCCGCCATTGCCGCCTTTGATTCCGCCGTATGCCACCGTTTGCTGTCCACCATTGCCGCCAAACAATGCATATATGTTCGATCCACCGTTACCATGGTAAATTTGTGGTAAAATCGTGAAATCTGCAGAACTCCCAAAGCCCCCATTGCCGCATGATATGTCCCCTTTGCCACCGTCCCCGCCATAGAAGGAGCTATAATTCCCCCCAGCCCCGCCACCAGCACATCCTGTAACTGTAGGCGCTGGATAATTATTTGCATTTCCATAATTTCCTGCCGCCCCTGCGCCACCTGTAATATTTGATATATTGCCGCCCGTCGCTGTGCCGCCTATGCCTCCTGACAATGTTCCACCGGCTGGCACAGTTTGAGGTGCAACGCCAGCTCCCCCTGCGTTTGCGGCAATATTAAGCCCTCTTGCCGAACAGGTAGCAGTTGTGCTGACGCTTGTTACTGATATGGTTATTACATCGTTTTTAAGATATGACCTTTCATCTATCGAGCAACCACCGCCGCCACCGCCGCTACCTCCAGCGATATTGTTTAGGTGCTGTCCCCCTGTCCCTCCAACGCCGCCTTGCCCTATTGCAGTTAATTTTAATTTCATGTTTTCAGGGACTGTCAATGACCCTGTTTCAGTGACAAACCATACGGATTTTCGCACATCTCCACCTACTCCAAATGGATTCAACAATCTAAAATATGTTCCCTCGTAAACAAAGAATGCAGTATATCCTTCCGGGATCATCCGGCTAGTTATTTCTTCCCCCATAAATCGCATTTGCTTTGCGCCCGTGGAGGTTACATTCAAATAAAAATTGCTGTCGGGTTGATATGTGAAGGTAACCGCTACATATACAGGATTCCTCAATACAAAGTTAGGGATGTTCACAACTTTTGGGTTCGCCGAACCCGTTGACGCGCATGTGCCATATGCGGGGTTTCGGGACAATGCTAAAAATGCTTCGTTCAATGTCCGATTATTTGCCGCAGGCCATATGTTTGTTTCAGTCGTGTCTGTCAACAAATTGGCCTTGATTAGCGGTGTCCCCGGCTCTGTTGGCAAATCTGCCCTTGTTATTGTCGCATAATATGGCGGGATGCCGCTTGATGGGTCTGGAGTTATCAGCCGCCGCCCAGGTTGCGTTGGCACCCTATCTATCAATTCCAATCACTCTCCCCAGTGTAGATTTCGCCAGTGAATATCTTCTCTTCCTGCATCAGCTCATAAAGGTATTTTATGTCAAAGGTTATCTTCTCAATGTCATTCATTTTGTCATATCGCGTATACGGCAATGCAGGCGTTGGTGGTGTCATGACATTCACTGCGGGAAATGCCGCTTTCAAGGCGTTAAGGTCAATTCTTATCTTATCAATGTCGCTTTCAGGCTCTATTGCCATATTTGCCCAGATTAGTTTGCTCTGCTGCGCGGGAACGTTGATGCCGCCTGCAATAAGCATGTTGCGTAAATATTCAATATTGCCTGTGATCCTATTTAAGTCGGTATGATTTCGCGCACCTTTATTGGCTATGGCGCTATGCCTGTTGGCCTGGGCATATTGCACGTCATGCAGTGTGCGGTCATAAATTGGGGTTATCCACGCCACTAAACCACATCCCCTATGATCTCCATTTCAGCCCATTCGCTCCTTAAGTCCATGTCGATCCGTTTGATTAATCCATTGATGGTTTTGCCTGTAGTTTTTATGTCAGCTATATATCCAACTTCGAAGTTGTTCAATATTACTGAAACATCAGCTGCAATTCTCTTGGATAGTATGTCAAGCCTTTGGTTAGCTATTGAATATGCGTTGCTAGGGTTAACTAGCGTATATCCGGTATATTCTTTGATGTTTTCGATCCGGCCTATCTCAACAGTATGCCTAACTGAGAATGTTCGAGCATTGTCAATATAGTTTTTTGCAGTAACAATAACATTAGATAAACTTGTTACATTTACCCTTACATAATTAGCGCCACTTGCTAATATTGTTGCGCCTGTAGCTGAGTATGAATGATATGGTTGGTCAAATTTGAATGTATATTGTCCTGCGCTTAATTGTGCATTAATAACTTCGCTAATCTCAGCTCCCGCGACATAGTTGTATGCCGTTATGTCAACGCCTGAGAAGTATTCAGTAAACCCGAACTTCCCGCGTCTCCGCTGTTCATCAAGCCCTATGATAAATGTGGTAGAAGTTTCGCGGGGATATATCCACACATCCCCGTTTCGCTCGGTATCCACAGTAGCGTTAATGGCAAAACATATATGTTGTAATGCCAACATGCATGACCCAGCCGGTATCCAACCTGTAACTGTTGCCGCATTGTAACTTGGGTCAAGCGTATATTTTATAAGCCCAGTCGGAAATGCTATTGAGAATAGTTCTGTTATCAAGGATGATACTGATTTGTTGACATATATTCCCCCAAGGTACGGATACAAGTCAAGTATCCCAATCGCATTATCCCCGGATATGTTGAATTCGATCCCGCTTTGCCTGGAATCGTCCCAGCTCGTCAAAAAGAATGACCCGTAATGCTCACTGTCTTTTATAACATTAAAATGTTGATAGTCTATGGTTTCATTCGGGTTATCGCCTGTAATTGGCGCGAATATACCGCTCTCAGTTCTAATTATGGCATCTGCGGTTGATACTGCTACAGCCTCGCCTGTAGGGTCGACTTCTTTGATTATTCTGCAAGCCGATACTTCTGGGCTATCAAGTATCCGTATAAGGCCAAAATCTATGCCGTAAAGTTTAATGTACCGCTGCGGGATATTGGTAGTTAGAAAGCTTATCCGTATCCGATTGTAACCATTTACATACCTTGATATTGGCGCAACAACGTCATTTAACGTAAATGTCCCAGTCGATAATACGGTAGCGCCTGAATACCATGTAACAATTACTGTCTTTGCATAGTCGTCTGTATGCGGATAGAAATACAATGTTATCCCATTGGATTTGTGCGGCGAGGCAAATGTGATGTCAACATATGGAGGGGTTAGAAATGCACCTGAGCTATTGCTGTAATCGTTAGTCCATACTCCCCATATCTTGCTTGTTGTTATATTGGGGAACTCGTTCATTGTTCCATCCATAACAACATAATTCCATTCGCTGGTTGCATAATTCCCGGGTTCAGCAACGCTGTCAAGCTTAAGATCGTTTGGCACAGCCCATGATTTTTGAGTTGATGTCGCTATCGTTGTTATGTCCTGCTTTGCCGCAGGATCGATTTGTGCAAACCTAATTTGGATGTCAGGCAAGGGTCATCCCCTCCTGAGCTATAAAGTTTATTGTGACTGGCTCCAGGCTCACTTTGCCGGTAACACGGTCTATCATCTTATACGAGATGTTTTTCAGGGTAAAATACATGTTTTGAGTTATAACATCTTTTGTAGGCAATACAAGCCTTACTGGCACAAACTGCTTTATTGTGGCTATCTGCTTGTATGTAGTCCATAGATGTATCCAGTCTGGGTTGTCTGACGTGAGAAACTCAAGCGTCAATAAAAAATTAAGGATATATCCCTGCGGTTGCCTTATCATTTTCCATCCAGGCGCTTTTGTCCTGTCCGTGCCCGGCCCATCAAGCAAGTCTGGAATAGTCTCATATTTTGATATCGCAGTTTGCACATATGCCCTGTTGTCAACAGTCAATAATGCGCCTATGCCGCCTCCAACTAAGCTCATGCAAACGCCCCCTGTGGTTGTATCCTCATTCCCATTCGCTGGACATGTTCATTTCCCAATTCAAATGTAACTTTGCCAAGGTTGCGTTTGTCAGCTTCCATTATTACCGTCACTTGCGTAGGTTTTTGTGTTGCCGCCATGAATTCACTTAGAACATCTGCGAAGACTTCCCTCATCTTGTCGACCGGCGAAACAATTTCATCCTGGGTTTTGTTGTCACCTACAACCACTAATTGTGGTTGATTTGCAGGGATAAGCCCGCCTTGCGCCAGCCGTGGTATTTTAAGTTCTGGGATGCTTGGTATTGCCGGGATCCCTATTGCGCCAGTTATATTGTTGATCCCGCTTATTAGGCCGTTTATAAGCCAAATCACGGCGTTAATGGCCCCTTCGACAATCCCTATCAATAAGTTCAACAAGCCTTTGCCGATATTAACCAGGCCCTGCCACATCTTTTCCCAGTTGCCGGTGAATACGCCAGTTAGAAAGTCAATCACGCCGCCCAATATGTCCATGATGCTCCCGAATATGTCCCCTAATACCTTGAATACCCATGAAAACACATCCACAATTATCGGCCCGAACATATCCACAAGCCAATCGAAAACTGGCTTTAACACTGTATTGAATAGCCAGCCTATCCACTGCGCTATCCCTGCCACAAGTTCCCCCAGCTTTTCCAGGACGGGCTTTATGTGGTTGTCCCACAACGGAGTAATTGCCGCGATCATTTTATCGATAACTGGCTTCAATATGCCATTCCAAAGGCTAAAGAACATGTCGCCTATTGCGGTGAACACTGATTTTACGCTGTTCTTGATGCCATCGCCGTAAGTCATCCACCAATTTTTGACAATTTCCAATGTGTCAAGGGTTACTTTTTTGACCAACTGCATTGCAGGGTCAATAGCGTCAGACCATATCGCCATGAATATCTTTGAAGCAACTGCGAAAATCGTATCGAAAATATCTGCAATATCAGCAGCGAACTTTGTGAAAAGCTCTAGCCCGCTTGTCATGAACCAGCCTATAATTGGCCCCAAAACATTGATAACAGTCCTGCCAACAGCTTCCAACGGCCCGGACAATGACATCAATATGTTTGTCATAGAGTCCTGGATCTTCATGTAGTTTTGCGTCACTGCTGACAATGTATTGCTAAAGAATGTGTCAAGGTATGGCTTCATGGTTTCCCAGCCAAGTGTGAAAAATCCCCTGAATATTTCGCTGAACCGCCCTACCAATGTCGTTGCGTTCTTGATGCTGTTCCCGATCAAATTCAGGAAATCAGTCTGCATGTATGTCGCGAACGATGCCATCATGGGCTTTATGTCTTCTGCGACTTTCGCGAATGCCGCGCCCCACAATGCGCCCTCGCGATCCATCATGTCCTTGAATGCCATTATTTCTGGCTCGAACCTGCTTTTCAAGAAGTCGATGAACCTCATCAATGGCGATATGTCGACCTCAGGGAGATCCGTCATGATGATCTCCGACATGTCCACGCCTGCGCCTGCGGCCCCTCCAGCCGCCGTGTCCTGCGCCTGCTGGTTTATGTCGTCGAACTTCGCAAGGCCGCCAGCCGCCGATTTAGCGGCCTTCCCGACGCCCTTTAACTCCTCCGCTTGCTGGTTCAGCGCCGCCGCCGACGCTTGTGATTCCTTGACCGTTTTACCGAACAATGCGTTGATGAAAGTCGCCACATAGGCTATGGCCTTTGCCATCGCCGACATGAAAGCATTCAGCGCGGGCAGAACTGCCTCATAGATCGGCTGGAATGCCGTAGCTAACCCAGCCTTAATCTGATTTGTGGATTTTACGAACTCGGCATTTGTGCTCAGCAATCCATTTAGGTATTTTTTTAGCCCCGTTATCCCCTTGCGGATGATGTTGAATACGAACGCAGCGATCAACAGGCTTTTTATCCGTTTTGCGAATCTGTCTATCGCGTTGCTGGCGTCGTTTACGTGTCTTGGAGTCCGCCTGATCTCGTTGTTCACTCGCTTGATGGGCTGTTCGTCGAATGCGGCCTTTATCTTCCCTTGCGTCGCGCTCGCCTCGTTGTTCAGCCTTGATAGCTTATTCCGGGCTATTTCCAATTGCTGAGACAGCATTTGAGCCTGTTCCGTTGCGGCTGGGTCGAACTTCATCCTGTCCATTTCGGAAGCCAGTTTGTTGCCGCTATCGATCAGTTCGTCATACCTGGCCTTGGCTATCGCCAGCTCGTTTTGCATCTTGACGATCTCAGGAGTTGCGAGTCCCATAGACGCGCCAGACTTCTCAAGTTTTCCCTCAAGCTCACCTATCGACTGCTTGAGCTTATCGGATTCGGCGATATTGCGATCAAGCTGCTTGCCCATCGCGATCAGCGCTTTGGGGTCGGCCTCCCCAGTGACAAGCTTCGTATATTCCTCCTGCAGCTTCTCGACGGTCATCCTCTGCCGCTCGATGGCCTCCACTTGGCGTTCGTACTGATTGGTCAGCCGTTCGACGTTCTGCTGTGTCTTGCCGCCGAACGCATCCCCAGCCGCCTTTGCGGAACGCTCCAGGGATCCGCGAAACCGCTCCATGCCTTTGTTTAGGTTGTGGATCCCATCGTCGAATCTGGATTCGTCGATATTTACGTCAAATTCGACCGATGCGTCAGCCGCCATCTCCCCCACCCCCCAGCGCCATCTCTATTAGCAGTTTCTCAATGTCCGATGGTTCCCGCTTGATGTCTATCCTATCCTTGTTCGTAGCATAGAATTTCTTTTCCCAAACCTCGAGCTTCTGATGCGTGGACATTTTCCTTCTGATGTTGACGATATTGGCTATCATCGAATCTGGGGATATGGCGTTGCAATAGCCCAAAAAAGTCCACCAATGGCAATGTTCGTCGGCCCTTATGTCGCGACCCGCCACCTGCATGATCGCCGAAAACAGCAGCTGCTCGTCCTTCTCATAGTCCATCGTTTTTGGATGCATCTTGCCGTCGTCAGTTATACCCGCGTTGATAAACCACATGGCTTTTTTATAGGCTTCCGTCACGTTCGGAGGGATGTTGAACCGATAAAGTATCTCCATCATCGCCATCGTTTTGTTAAGCATGGAGAGGTCTTTAGCCTCATATATCGACATTATGTCGAATATTGCCCTGAAATCCGTGTTGATGGGATAGTCTATGCCATCGACGTTCAGCGCTTTTGGCAACGTGCCTATCATTTCTTGGGCCTGTATTTTTCGGTGTATTTGCCCCGCGCCGATTCAAAATCTTTTGTTGACTGCTCAATCAGCGGGGTCAGCGCGTCAAGGAAGTTCATGAATATCAAGTTGCCGTTTTTTGTCGAGGACAGCGGACTTGCGCCCATGAACGCCTTTTCGCTCACCTTGTATCCAAATGCCTTGTCAAGCTCGTTGTTGAATATTTGCCCCAATTCCGTAATCGCGCCCTGTTTGTACGCCGTCATGCCATTGCCTTGCGATATAGTTTCGTATATCTGCGTTATCTTCGGGGTTAGATCCTGATCGACGTAGCTTTGGAATGCCATGAACCTATCGATGAACTCCATGTCCGAAGGGTTCCATTTGATTATCCTGTCGGGGTCGTTATTCAGCATAACGGTTTGTATGCCGTCATCGAAAGTTATATTGACATCACTCATCAACAATATGCCCCCTTATTCCTCTGGCGTGAACGTCACTACGCCAGCCGTAGATCTTGTAGCCGTGCCATGAATTACCTCGCCGCCTGGCCGTATTTCATACGGGAAGTCCGTAGTTGAGGAGCCACCGATAGATGAAGGGACGATTGAACTCCTGGGATACAGGTCCGCATTCACTCCGTTGACGAACCAATAGACGTATAACACTTTGAACGTTGATAAATGGGTTAGCATGTCGTTTCGTGTATAGTGTAGCAGAATGGGGTTTAAGCGGCCATGATCGCCTATCGGTCTGATTGTATTAGGTTCTACGGATTGCGACCGTTCGACGCTATTGATCTTGTTGTGCTGTATGCCTAATATGTCGATCAACGATTCCGTGTCTGGCGATAGTTCAACGGTCGAATCTTCCGTGCCGTATCCTTGTGCCTCCCATATCGGTTCCAATGATCCTTCGTCAGAAACATCCACGTATGTGACAAAATCGCGCCTTTGCGCATTCGCGGTCAAATTGAATGTAGGTATGTTGATTGCCATTATTGCGCCTCCCTATAAACGAGTTGATAAGTCTTGTGGAGCAGTATGCTGTAAACAGATGCTTTGCGGTTGTCCCATCTGGAGTAAAAGTTGCCATTGTCGGCCCACATGTCTTCGCTGTAAGGGTCGTCCCCAATTGGGGGGGTATCGCGCCTGGAATTTTTGTACGATATCCAATGCTCGAAATCGTGAAGGAAATCCGTCGTATCGATCCTTAGTTCCTTGTCGCCTGCATCCCTCAAAAGCAACATAGTAAAGTTGGCTTGCCTGACCTCACCACGATATCCTAATACATCCTGCGTTTTTGAAATGCGCGTTGATCCTGAATAGTCAATCACAAGCTGTGCAGTTTTTATGCCTGACTCAAAGTCCGCAATGTTGATATCAGGGACAAGCCCCTTTGGCCCGACTATGCCAAATTCCTCATAGTGTGGATATGATGCCACGAATTGGCCCATTCGCTCTATTATACGCCTTGCCTCATACCCCGCCATAACACACCGGCCTTGTTTTGAATTTTTGATTCGAATTCCTGCAAATTGTCCTTCTTCCATGCATCAGGCCAATTGGGCCCACGCTTCGCGCCTTGGTATCGCAAATCTTTGTCTGTCAATATTTTCCTTACGCCCCTTCGGCTCCAAAACCGCCCGCTCTGCGGGTCGTGGAATGCGCCGATCTGATAATCTGGGTCAACCATAAGTTTCCCGTGAAAATGATACAATGCGTATGGCGTTCGCCATATCAGCTTGCCTTGCCCTATCTGGCTATATAGCTTTGAACTTGCCATAAGCATCCCGGAATCTCGCGGGACATAAGGCTCTATGCTTTCAAGGATCAATGAATCCACAAGTATTTGCAACCTGCCGCCTTTGCCAAAATAACCATCCAGTTGTTGCTTGAACTGTGGGCTCCATTGCATTGATGCCGTGATTTCTTGGCCCTGGCTCGTTGCTGAGACTTTTTTATTGGTTAGCCTAATTGCCATGCATGGTCACCGTTATCCGCCACATCGATTGCGGCCCAAATAAGTATTCGTCAACTTTCCGTGCCAGAAATATCTTGCCTTGGTAATATTCGTTGAATGGTTTCAGGTACAGGCTATAGAAATCTTCATTCGACGCTGGCATGAATTCATAATTGATTTCGCCTTGCAAAATGCGGCTTGGCTCCTGATCTGCTCCAACAAGCACAGTCCATTCACCATTTAGAGGCTCCCTGTCCTGCCATATCCGCTGTGGAATATAGTCCATCGTGAAGGGGATGTTAAGTTCCACTCCAGCATCTACAGGAGTACCGTGCCTATGGTCTATGCCTTGCGTAGAAGGCCGCCAGAATGCATTCCTTATGACCTTGCGATGCATCCTGCGCTCCTCGGTGTCCGTGTTTTCGAACAATGAATATATGGTAATTGCGTCATTGTATTGATCTGATAGGAACATCACAATGTACCCCTGAACATTAAGCCTGTATGTGCAAAGTACAATGAAACTATGTCCTTTGCCTTGTCGGCTATGCTGTTCCCGTCAGTCTTGTCATAGGTTATGCTGTGCCCTGTTATTGATACAGAAGATATTCCAGCTGACTCCATCGCCACATTGTTTGTTCCATACAGGAACTCTGCCAACTTGCAGGAGCATTCAATAAGTTCATCGTTGTACAGTTCCATCATGTACGTGCTTATGAGACGGTCAAAGGTATAGTAGTCTATCTTGTTGCTCGCTTCGCGTATCCAGTAGTTGAATTCAGTCTCAGGGATAGTTGGGGCCCGCCCCAGCAGATAGTCATTATTGTATTCTTCCCACGTTGCGTACCCCGCCATATGCCCCTCCTTGCTATTATGCCCCTATGCCGTAGATCATGGCGTGATGCCATTCTGCGCCATAGTCCACGCCAAGCTCGCCGTACAATTGCCCGCGCTCCGATGCCCCAAGCTTTGCAAGCGGCTCATAGAATAAGACTCCAAGATTGTTGCCATTTTCATCAAAATATGGCTTTTGTGCTATTGCCATTGCCCCTATGTTGGCGAATATGATTTGATTTATCGCAATGTCAGGATCCCACATTACATTAAGCGGCCCGAAATGCGTCAAAAGCTGAGAATATGCTAACCCGCCTTCTGTGCGTGTCGCGGGTTGATTAGTCCCCGGAATCAACGCGAATGCATCCGTAAGCTTCATAAGCATCGCGGGGTTTACCCATATCTCAAACTCCATTGGGTTAGCCCCGTTCTTGATGCTGTTCATCAACGCATTGTCTATCAGCCCTTGCGATACTGGGTCGCCTGCGGCATTGAACCTGTTCGTTTGTATCGCCAGTATCAGGCCCCTTGTCCGTGGAGCTACGGTGGTGGAGCCTTTGGTATACTGGTATACGCCGTTCCACATTGTAAAATTCAAGTCTTTTCGCATTTGCGCGATTCGCATCCCTATCTGGAAATCAAGCTCGTTGGGCACGTTGTTCGCTTGCCCCGCCACATTGACACCGCCCAATAGGTCTCGGTTGCTTTGTTTGAGATACGACACATCCACTGCCCGCTGGAAAATCTGTATAACATTGTACTCTTGTGTACGTTCCGTAGTTTCTGGCGCTGGCGCTGTAAGTGATGCCGTTTCCGATATGTTCGGTTGCGTGGGCGGCAAAAGTTGAAATCCGCTTGACAATGCAAATTCCAGGCTATATACAGTTGTGGCCCCGCCGTTTTTGCCCCGTGAATAGACGGCGTCGAGCCCCCTGGTTGATTCATCGGTTTTCGCTGATAGCATTCCGCTGTAGTTGATCGTAGTTGATAATGTTGCAGGCATTAGTTAATCATCCCCTCGATAATTTAATCCCTTTTTCATCCGCCCGCCTCGTAAGCATCGACATCATGGCTGTATCCTTCCCTTTAATGGCGTTGTTCCATGCATCAATCATGCTGTCGGTTTCGCTTTGCGTCATTGGCGTTTTCCCCGTGCCTCCGAATGACACTGTGACTTTCGGCTTTTCGATTATGTGTGCATTCTTTTTGAAGTATTCATTAGCGACATCAGCGAATGCATCGCCTTCTTTCGCTAATTGGTTGATCCTGATCCGGTATAACGCTATTTCTTCCGGATCTGATATCCCATGCTCTTTGATGGTGCTAATCTCAGTGATTTCAGCTAGCTTTGCCTTTTCAGCCGCTAGCGCATCCTTAAGCTCCATAAGCTCCTGATCCGGCGTTTTTTGCTTGGACTTCCATTCCGCTATGATCTGCTTGATTGCTTCTGGGTCATCGATCCCCTGTTGCTTGAGCATGTCAGTCATCACGGTTTTTGCGGCCCGCTCTGCCCTTGCCTGCGCCACCCTGTCAATCTGCTGCATGTCTATCTCTGGCCTTGCCGCAATTTCCGCTTGCGGTTGCGTGTGTTGTGCCCCTGGTTGTACCAGTGTTGTTCCTTGCGTTTCGTCCATTATTGCCCTTCCCCGCTTTCGCGTATCCATGTTTTAAGCCGTGTCCGGCCTTTATTTTGCAATATCGTGATATTTAGCATATATTTGAGGTATATAAACTTTAGTGTTGGTCAACGCCCTTGTTATGCCGATTAACCCCTTATATTCCCCCCAGAATGTGACAGTGTCCTTTTCCAATATTCGAATGTCCCCACTTTGCAACCTGTATGTAACATACCATTCATCGGCACCGGCTTTGCCTCTGTATGCGCTGTCATTGCCCAGTATCTGCGCTATTGTCACTGTAACTTCAATTATAACGCCTTTATATGCATCTGGGTTTCGACATAAGTCTTCATAGTCGATCTTTAATGCTTTGTCCTTATATTCGTCGCTTGTAAGCAGACTCATCGTGCTTACGCTAGGCTTTGGCGTTGTTTCGGGATTTTCTTTGCTTATTTCTTTGTTCATCGCCGCAATTGCCACAATAGCTGCGAATATAACCAATGCGATTGCAATCTTGCGCCACTTATGGTTTTTGGGCTTATTGTTTTCGTCCGTCATAAGTTCACCTACCCTGCATATAGCTTAATTCCATTTACATCAAGTAATTTATTTCCAGCGTCATCCATCAGCCTGACCCATGGCTTAGGCTCCACCGCTCGCCTTGCGTTTATCACCGCCGCTATGATTGCCCTTCTGTCATAAGTTGGTGGTGTCCGCAAGTCAATTGGCCTGAATACTCCGTATTTCCTAACCCTCATCTTTCGCCAGCCACCCTTTCCCTTGAGTAGTCGCGCTTTATGCCCGTTTCTGCTGAAAAGGCTATCAGCCTGTTCTGCCAGTACTTTACTTTGCTTTTTTCCAGTTTTGCATCTATATTCGCGGCTTTTTTGACCTTTTCCCTCTTCTTCCATTCCCTGACCTTGCGCTCGAGTTCCCGCATCAGCTGTGTCCCATCGTAATATGGGACTGTCTTTTTCTGCCCTTTTGCGTCCGTATATGTCACAGTTTTGTTCGAAAACTCATCAAGGTCTGCTTTAGTGTATGTTTCCGGCGACAATCCGACAATATAAGGACCAAAACTATGCCTGCAATTTGCTCCGCACAAGCCCCTAACATCGCCATAGCCACTAGATATTATGAAGTCAGGGTAATCTGCCTGTGCGCCATTCGCCTTCTCTTCCCAATGGAACACCTTGCCCTGCCATGACTCATGATTTATGAACCCTTCTCCTTTGTTGCGGGCCCCCAAATGCGCCGTGGTTCTGACAGTGAATACTCCCACTTCATCCATCGTCTGCTCCGTGACTTTTGCCGCTGTTTGGTTGATGCCGGTCAATACGTTCATTCTGACCGCCGCCTCAATGCTTATCTCGCGGCCCGACGCATATGTGAATATCTTGACGCCTTCGCGATTTAAATCGTCCACGGCCCCAGCAATGGCCTCTTGGTAGTTGTATGCGCCTGATGCAACTTTGTTGTATGCCACATTCAGCAACCTGTTGAAATTCGTTTCCGCATTCGTAGCAATCGTGCCGGTCAACCGTACCAGCTTCCCCATTTGCTTTGATACGCCAGCATCCAATATGCGAACCATTTGCGGTGACTGCGACAAAGGAATCGGGATTATTCCTGCGGCCTTGTATACTCGGTCGTCGTATCTTCTCGTGACCGCGCCAGCGTCACGCATAAGCCTCCTGATTTCTTTCCGGCTTAGCTTTGTCACCTTTGCAAGGTGGTCTATAATGTCTGCCCTTAGCATACCTGCCTGGTTAAGTTGTTCAAGTTTGAACTTTGCCGTCGGGATTATGTCATATGCCTCGAATTTCTCAAACGTGTCCGCTATATGTTGTGCGATGCTGGATAATATCGATGTGTGCAAATCATCGTACATTTCCGTGATAGCGCCGATATTGTCGATTAGATAGTTTGGTGGCAACATTAGAATTCACTCGCCGCCATCTCTGGCAGGTTCTGGGCTTCTTCGCTGTCAATGTCAACCCCTAGCCACCAGGCCCTATTTTCAACTTGTGACAGCCATCCAGCACCTTGCGCCCTCAGTCGTTCGTCGAACTCTGTCGGCCTGTCTGCCATGATCGAATCATCCCAAACGAATGATGTATCGTATGCGCCCGTTGGCATCCCCTGTATGTCTGCAATTGCGTTGAATGAATCAACTAAATGTTTTAATCCATCTTCCATAGCTGATTGAATGTCGCTTACCGTGGTGAAATACCTGTCCTTTGAGGCCCTGACCTCTTCCGCAGTCTTGTCTTGATTTTCCACGTCCGATATGATGCCATGAGATATCCCGCAGAGAAACTCTATGTCGCGCTTGATCTGGTTCATCCTTTTGTTCAGCCCATCAATGCGGAATTCTGGGGCGAATGTCTCCATGGTGAATTCCGTGCTTGACACATCCAATGCCCTGTATAGCCGCTCCTTGCCTTGCGGCAACATCACTTGCGGCGGCCCTTCACCCTTTTTGCCCCCAGATATCATGAATAGATCGTTGCTGGCATTTATCGCAAGCTCCCCACCTTCAAACTCCCAGTCAGTCCTCGCTTCCTGCAAGTCGGCTTTGCGGAATCGATCGATAGCCTTAGACCAAAGCGGCAATCCTTGCAGTTGCGGGGTTTCCACTGTTTCCGTGTTGGGCATTCTGATGTATGCAAACAATGGCTTTTCAAGCCCTGATATGACAATGTCGGTCAAATGCGCCCATTCGGGTACTTGCGACAATGGAATGGGGTTTCCAATGCTATTAGGCGTAAATGCACGGTTCCCGCCCGTTCTGTCTGTTCTAAATGCCCTGTAAACTATCTCCTGGGTTCCGTTGTCGCTATCGAATGTATGCCTTTCCAGCAATCTGTACAAATTTTTATCGCGTATAAGCACGGCACCGAATATCACGTCGATAAGATCGGCTTTGAGGTCATACGCAATGGGCCAGTAGCATTCGAAGTCGCTGACAGTGACCAATATGTTCCGCATAGCCTCATAGGGTTTCAATATTATCTCGCCGCTGTTGCATAGCATAATGACTGCATCTCTCAAATCTTTGAGGAATAGTTGGTATTGTTCATTGATGTAGTCGGCTCGCGGGCTGCCTTCCACTGTTGATTCAAGTCCTATAGCCACTTTCTTAGCAACTTCTGCGGATATTGCGCTGGCAAGCTTTAGCGATGGAACTCCTTTTACAAAAAACCCATCTGCTTTTCGCCGGTCTAAATTCCATTCCGCTACCCCGCGCTCTACGCCCTTGAAAGTCTGCTGGAGTGACTGCATCAACGGGGACACCGCAATCTGCACCCCGAATACATCCTCTATGTTGTTGCGGTTGAACATACTATTCCACCATCCCCTGATTGCGGCAATCAGCCCCATCACGCACCGCCTTATGCTTGCTATTATTTATAATCTATTACATGTCCTCTCGGCAGTTGTTTTATCTTCCACCTTTTGGGCACCCCTAATAGGCATAGCACATTATCTTTATCTGTAAATTCATCACCAAATATGCATTCTTTGCAATCTGACCATTCGCAAGATATTTTCAACAAATATGCTGCGTCCATTCTTGCACAGTTTAAAACATATTCTTTATTGTTATAATTCATCACTTCAACCTCTGCCCACACCATTTGCAATACCTGTCGCTCCGTGATACTCGTTCCCCGCCGCCGCAAGCGCTGCAAAAGTAATAGTTCCTGTTTTCGATCTTCTCAGCCCTAGGCTCCATTATGTCGTTTTTGGCCTTGCCCCTGCTGCATATGGGCTTGATTGCGTTTATCCTATACTGTCCATGCTCCCAGTCCATCCCCATCCCTGAATGGTCTACTTCCGCATACGCTCTTGCCCCCATTGATGATTCCGCTAGCGTTATCATGACTGGTATCTTGGCAGGGTCTTCATATTCGCACAACTGCGAGATCGCAAAGTCAACGTTTGCCTTTAGATCGCCAAGACTATATACCTATTGTCCTCTCCTTTACTGGTAACAGGTAATGGCCATTTTGATGCATACAATTAATACAACAATCATCTAAGAAATATGTATGCACCCCGCCACCATATGCACCCCTACAACCGTCTTCAGAAGCAAACCCATGTCGTTTGTGCATGTCAAAGCAGCAGTCCTTAAAGTATGTCATTATTATCTTTCTTATTAATTTACGTATCTTGTTTTTCATTGACCTCTCCTCCTCCATGTCTCCTCCATTGCATATCTTACCGCATCTATTGCATGGTTATTCGCATCTGGGTAGCCGGATATCACATTGCCATCTTTATCGCGCTCATACTCATAGTCGACAAACTCTTTTGCTGCATATGGGCACCTGTTGCCATCTATTATGATTGACTTCAATGACGCAAGCCATTTCATGCTGTATTCGACGCTCCCAGGCCCCTTAATCGCGCCCCTCATGTTGAATCCGCGAGCCCTGAAATCATCTATGCTCTTTGGCCCCTCGCCACCGGAATCTGCCGTTATGCGGCAATGCCGGTATTGGTCAAGGTCTCCTGCCAGCGCTTCATTGCTCTTTTTGTTATATCTTTGTTCCCCATAGATGTATAGCGTATGCGTCGATGCCGTGTAAGCGCATTCAACGAAATGGAATGGGTCAGGGTACCAACCCCAGTCTATGCCGTAATAGCACCTGTCAAATACAAATGTCTCGTCATCGGTTATCGGCCTGATCGTCACATTGTCAAAAACGTTTCCACCGGTGCCGTTGGGGATTCCAAGGTATTCGTGCTCATATGCTGGGTAATTGATCTCTCTTAGGTATTCAGCGTCATTTAGGAAGCGTTCGCCCAGCCATTCCTGCGGAGTTGTGAGATATGACGATGTATGGATCAACTGCCCTGGCTTATCCACCAGGCAATACTTATTAGCCCAGTTGTCATTTGTCCTTGGCGGATTGAATGATTTTATCTCGTATGCCAGCGGCCCGCCGCGCAATACCGACTGCTCTATGTTCCTTACTTCATCCTCTCCCGCGAATTGATCAAGCTCCTCAAAGTGTAAATATGCTATATATCCAAATGGCACCTTAAGCGATTTAAGCTTGCCTGGGTCGTCGGCCCCCATAAACATTATCTTTTGCCCAGTCGGTTTGTATATCAGTTCCATTGGTGACACTGTGCCTTTAAACTTGTCGTGCAACCCTAATGCGGACACAGCCCACAAATATTGTGCGTATACAGATGTTCTTAGCGTATTTCCTACTTTGCGAATTACAACTCCGTGCGTATCTGGGGACTTAATTAGTATCAAAATGCCTTCAATCGACGCAAATGACGATTTTCCAGATGCTCTACCACCACGCAAAACTAATTGATTGTGCGTCTTTTCCTTGAATGCCCTATGCGGATCCTTGAATGCCGGTGACACTATGTCGGATAATCTAAAGGTCGTCAACAATAGTCACCCCCTCGCCTCCATCAGCATTCCGCTCAGGGTTGTTTGACCATTTTCCCTTTGTCATATTGTTTAGCCAGTATGCTTGCGCCCCTAGGTTCATGTTGACTACGCCATTTGTGAACAGCGCATTTTCCATCATATATATTGCTATTTCACGATTTATTTTTATTGCGTTACTTATGTCCGGGTATTTATTCTGCCATTCCCAGAATGTTTTCCTTGATACTCCGCAATTTTTGGATATGTCTTCGATTGTCATCCCATTCATGGCCCAACCCTTGATCAACGTCAAGCCTTCATTTGTAAGCCAGTAATCATATTTAGACCTTGCCATGTCATCAGCCCTTGTTATTTATTGGCCTCATTTGTTGATATACACTGCTATTTAGCAAGTCATCCAACTCTTGATCATACGGCGTTTTCGCCCATCGATAAAATTCAGCCTTGCAATAATCAGATCCTTTTAATAGGCTTTCTTTCTTATCTACGTTACAATGCAACCTTGCTGGGCAATTATGGCAGGCTGTATTATTTAATATTATCTCATAGAACGTGCATAGCCGTAAATCTTGCTTGGCCTTCTCAAAGTTAGTAACCACATTATCACTCCGCATTTAAAAATATTGCCGCTATTGCTAGCGGCTTGAATCGTTAGAAAGGAGAAAGTACAAAAAACCAAAAATGGAGGCCATGAAAAAGAGCAATTACAGTATATACTGTCAACAATATCCTGTCAATGCTTTTCAGAATATTTATGCAAACTTTAGGCGCAAGAAAATGAGCCGCCATATGGCGGCCCTTGAATGGAGGAAATTTAGAATGAAAAAGCCAATGAGTAAGAGTAATCATGTTAACGCCTTGATCATATCACATCATGTTCGCGTTGTAAATGCCTTTATAGCGCTCACTATTCATCTTCCTTCTATTCTAACCCTTTAAACTTCTTTGCAAATTATTTTACCATAAACGCTATTGATGTTTTAATAAGCCAAAATAAACAGCAACTCACTAAAATCACTATTGTGGCAAGTAAAGTTATGACTCCTATTTTTTTCACTCCTTTTCAATAAATATTATGCAAACAACCTTGTCGCAATCATTTAATCGTCCGAATTGTCTGTTGATTCCTGTTTATTCTTCACAATTTCTTTAGCCATAAACATTGATGTTGAAACAATCCCAATTAATCCGCTTAATACGCAAAGCACAAATACTGCTAAAATATTCATAGCTCCCATTAGATACAACCTTTCTCGATAAAATTATGACATGCGGTCACATTGCAATCTTTAACGGTTCCAAGCGTTTTCCCATCATCGTATGCGCAAAACAACTTATTGTAATATTGCATGAAATAAACGCAATCCTTGCATGTCATTGTTTTCTTTTCTTTTTCCCTTGATTCTTGTGATTCCATTGCAGACCTCCTCAATAAATTGATTCCATGATCTCATTGATTTCATCCGTTACATCGCGCAACATGGAATAAATCTGCTTTTTTATTGTTTCACTGCTTTCAATCACTTCTTGTTGATTTTTCTTAATTTCTTTTAAAAATCTTAAGTTTTGCTCAATGTCTCTTGCAACCTTCAATTGATATTCTATATTAATGTCAATATCAATCAATTCGCTAATTGATGCTATTTCAACAGTCGCATGTTCCCCCAGGAACGTAATCATTCCATTTGCCTTCCGATCATAATCAATCGCCTCTCCGATAGTCCATTTGTTTTGCAATTCATTGTGCAGATATGCTTTCACCAGCCGTTGCCTCCTTCGCACAAAGTTCTATTTGTTTATCTTCTGCCGCCTTAAGGCTTGTGTATAAATAATAATTCGTCAATCCGCTGCTAATTGCAACATCGTCAGTATCAATGCTGTATTTTGGGACATACGTAAGCAATGTCGCCTTGCAATCAAACGGGGCCTTAATATTAACGGAGTTTTGTGCGGCATATACTACTTCCGCTATAAACATTTTTACGCTGTCATACCCCATCCCATCCCGGCGCAATTTTGCCTCTATTAAATATATAGTATCTCCGTGCTTTATGTTTTGCATTGGTTGCGTTTTTATTTTGTATCGTGGCATATCATCGTATTCGCAACCCATATCCAGCTCTTGATAATGCATAATCGCGAACGCATTCCACGCTATAGCCGCTAAGTGATCTTCCGATCTGTCCCCTTTCTGCCACGCCAATAGGTGCCTATACATGCTGTTGGTGCAGTTGCTGTATGGCAATCCTTTCTCCCAGTTGCGCGCACCGTATTTTCCCGCGCCCTGTTCATACCATTTAGCAAGCCTTGTCATTGCGAATGGGGATATTAGCGCCGGTTGCCCCTTGCCTTCTGGATTTTCCCTTGTTGCTGATTCTTCTGCAAACTTTACCCTAGTTCCATTGTCATTCATTTTGCAATTCCTCCCCAATCGTTGGATTCAGCCACGGACATTCTGGTACATCAATATCATCTACTCCATGCACATTGAATTCAGGCTCTTGATACACAAGCTTTGCAGGCTCAAATCTTGGACACATCCATCCAACAACGTTATCATTCGGGACTTTGGCATTGCCTCTTCCCATGAAACACCATGTTCGCTCCATATCACCTGGCTGTCTGATATATATTCTTTTTGCTGTAAAGTATTGCTTGCTGTTGCCATATTGCGTCATTGCAATAACTTCTTCAGTCCATTTAGTAGCATAAGGATGGTCTTCAATGTTGTCGTCCACTTCAACATCTAAAAGCTCCTCTGGCTTGTGTTCTGGATATTGGTACCACACATTGTATTCGCATTTCATTGTGCTTCCTCCTCATATTTTGGGATCATCCAGGCATTTATTCCGCTTTCTTTTACACGTCCAATCCTTGATTGAAAATGCCATCCTTTATATTTACACATCTCGTGGTACAATTGCCTTTTGCATAACAAATTATAATCTTGCGCGACCGCGAGGATTCCGATTATTTCGCTTGTTTCATTGTTGATCCTTATCAGGCTTTGGAATATATCTTCCGGTTTATGCTCTGGATATTTGTACCACTTATTATATTCGCCTTTCATTTTGATCCCCCTTAATTATATGCCATTTGTTGCCTGCCTGGATATTTAAGCTCTATGTGGTCTGCCGCCCTGTTTGGCAATGCCCGTATCCTTGCGTTGCTCTTCTGCAAATCATTCTCGAGTTGATCCTTGGTTTTAAAGAAAGAGCAATTTTTGTCGCAAACAACCGTGATCTTCCTTGACGTTCCGAATTTGTCGCATCCAGGTTTAGCCGCTAATATTTTGCAGGGGTTGCTTGGTTTCCATGTGCAATAAACGCATTCAATCATCATTTCCACTGCGATTCACTCCCCTTTAATTTATCCCTTAGTTCGTTGAGGGCCCTTTTTTCGCATCTTGCAATCCGCGACCTGTCATTGCCGATTATATTCGCTATTTCGAGCTGGGTCAATGGCTTTCCCCCATTTAGGCCATATTTCAGCTTTATTATTTTACGGTCGCGCTCTATCCTCAACCCATCGACAAGGGCCCTCATTTCTACATGCTCTTCTGCCAATTCTATGCTGTCCTGAATATCGTCATAAGTTGCAAGCTCGATGTCGTCATGATCATCTTCAAATGCTTCGTCGTATATGTTCGCAGTCTTTTCGCTTATTGACAATTCGTACGGTATCTTTTTGACTTTGCGCAAATGCATCAGTATTTCGCGTTCTATCAGCGTATATGCGTATGTGGACAATTTAACGCCCTTGCATGCGTCGAATGTATCCACTGCCTTGATAAGCCCTATGGATCCTATCTGCAATAGATCGTCCCTCTCGCAATGTTTGCTGTAATACTTGCCAACTATTGATGTAACAAGCTTTATGTTTCCAAGTATCAGCTTATCCCGTATTGGTTTGTCAAAAGACCCTTCTCCCATGCTCCAGCGCATCCTTATCGATTAATATTGCGACCTTAAAATCCTGGTCATAATACTCATACCTAAACTCTTTGTTCCAGGGCTCAAGGATCGTAGCCAGCGCGTCGGCAGCCTCTTCCCCGAACATGATAATTTCCTCTTTGAACATTACTTGCTCGTTCAAATGTTCTATTAGCGTTTCTGCGTCAAGCTCGACATATCGCTTTTTCGTGCCGAACATGTGGAATGGCATATCAACTCCATAATCATCAAGCGCGTCTGCCCATTCATAAAAATCATATTCATTGTTAAGGCTTACAAAATCGCCTTTCCAATTTACCATTGGATACCCTGGGTATTTTGTCAAATATTCTGCGAATGTTAGCTTTTCGTTTGCTTTTTCAACCTTAAGCTTAGTTCTGCAGTTGGTGCATATGTCCCCGTAGATCAATGGCTCAAGCAATTCTTTACCGCATTTTTCGCAGTAATGCATTATCTTTTGCGGGCAACATTGGTCGGCCCTGCTTTCCTGCCAGTATAAGTTCCCGCATTCCCCGCATTTGTACACTTTAGCTTCAATCGTTTTCATTTCAAATCCTCCATTGCAATTGCGCTCTCTATTTGATAGCATTTCGGGCAATGCGTCGTTATCCAATAGGTTTCATCATCTTCTTGCTTTGCTACCCTCGATATCTCAGTGTTTGTTATCCTGAATACGCATTCGCAGAAATTGCACCTGAATTCAGTGTTGCTTAATATGCAATCGATATTCCCGTCTTCAATTATTTCATATGCCGTAAATATCACCCCTTCATGAATCCTTGAATCATTGCCCTGCCCGCTATTTTAAGTTTTTGCGCCTCATTCAGGTCACTTTTAACATCGTCTGCAACATCTTCCATCGAGACCATTATTTTATATGCAGCCTTTTTGTCGCGCCTTAATTCAACGCTCCCGATTTCAACGTTGCTTGGCCCATCGTCCTTGATAATCCCGCAATTTGTAAGCGCATCGAGAATAACTTTAGTGGTCCCAGACATGATGTTGTCAGCATCCCTATTTGTGTTGTCCGTGATCACCATGCTAATCTTTTGCTTGCATTCTGCGGGTTTGATCCGTGCCTGGTTTATGCACAGTTGCACATAATGCATTGCGGCACGTTTTTCCCTGTATGACGACGCCCAATGCTTTTTAGCAAGGTCATTGTACCCTGGAAGCTTCCCATGGACATAGAATATCTGCAACTCACCGCCTCCCCCCTGCCTTGTATGAAAGCTCCTCTTGCCATTTCGCTACAAGCTTATCATTCTTCCATTCTTTCCAATGGAATCCAACCTCTCCTTCTTGCCATTGATATATCAATGTTCCGTTCCTCCATTCATATGGTGCCCACGGTATAACCGTTATTTCGTCATCGGCCTTGTCTTCGGCTTTCAAAGGCGGCTTGAAATGATTTATCAAGATCACTTCATGGACATACATGTCTGCGACTGTTTCATGCTGTGTGTAGTCGATTTTCGTGCAAGTGTCTATTTCGACCGGCTTATGCATCGGCTTCCCGAACACATGCCCCCGCAGCCTCGCGGTTAGGTTTTGGCGCGTCCTCCCAATGTAGGCAATGTAATATGGATATTCATCTCCTGCCGTCACTTTGCGCGGATACCATATGCGGTACACTATGTTGCTCATTTTTGATCCCCCTTCTTGATGATGCTGATGATACGCTCGCACACGCCAGCTGGCAACCTGCATATGTACTTTGACATTGCGTATGCCAACTTTGCCTGATGCTCAGTTAATCCCCTTACGTCGATCCTGACTTGATTGTAACTGCTTACGGCGTTATCCCTTAGCGTTTCCGCTTCTTTCTGGGGAAGACCATATACTTCGATTATCTTCTCAACCACACGCGCCGACGGCTTCGATTTGCCGCATTCAGCCGCCGAAAGCGCCGACGCCGACACTCCTACCTTGCTCCCCATTTCCCTCATTGTCTCCCTCCTGCTATGCCTTATGTCTTCGCATTGCCTCCCGTAAGCTGTTTTAACGCGCATTGTTTCACCTCGTGTAAATATTATTGCAGATCTTCTTTCCGCCCATCGGTTCGCCCGGTATCGGGAATGGGTATTGCTGCATCAGCTCGCCTTGGTAGCCATGCTCTCTCAGATTGTTTTTCAGGAATATCGGCTTTCTCGCCGATTCGCAATATTTAACCGTCGCTTCTACCCATATCGGATATGTAGTGGACTTGCCTTTCCTGTTGCCGGTCTCCCCGCCAATGATGATCCATTTGAACAATTCCATTGCAAATAATGCCGACGCTTCAATCAATGGTTCAAACGACGCGAACACATTGAATCTGCTTATGAATCTTACCATCCTGTCTTTGCCCTTATCCCCCATTTCCCTATGATTTATCCTCCTGGTCATTTCAAAACCGTCAAGCGTCACTCCGAACCAGAAATTTGAAAACAAGCCTGGGTCTTTGCCGTGCAACAACTTTGCGTATCTCTCAGGGTTCTTCGTCAGGAAGATGTAGATGTGCTTGTTCTGGCATTTCGCGCATCCGTTAAGGACATGCCATATGTCCTTGTCAGATACCCAGTTCCCGAACAGATCGCCCATCGACTGCATAAATATTAGTTTCCGTCCGCGCATTCTTTCCAACTTTTCCATCCTGTCAAGATGTTCATGAGGTGTAAACTCATTGCACATTTTGCAGCCGCTAAAGCTGCGAGTCGAAATTCTCTTTGCGTAACAGTATGGGCATATGTTTGGGCGCTGTGACGTACCTCCCGGCCCATAGCATCCCCATCCAAGCGGGTTTATCGTGATATCGGCCCATTCGATTTTTGTCCCCATGGCTCACTTCCTTTTTCCATATTTTGTGTCCCTTGCTCCAGACCCGTTATTTTCGCTTTTAAGCGGTCTCAGACTACTAGCCCCATACGTTGAACATAGGGTATGCCCCTTGCTCGCGCCACAGGCCGCTTAAAACGTGTCTAAAGAGCATTCAGACTCAGGCGCGGCCCTCTGGTTCCGCTTTTCGATCTCTG
>Ga0209737_10000493_pt1 | contig 32260 bp, 24 predicted proteins | sample TergutCu122P3_FD_187284 | JGI IMG/M metagenome (GOLD analysis project Ga0209737, IMG submission 187284) | Cubitermes ugandensis P3 segment gut microbial communities from Kakamega Forest, Kenya - Cu122 P3 (SPAdes) (version 2) | ecosystem: Host-associated > Arthropoda: Insects > Digestive system...
CGGCGTCATAATCGTAGTCTTTTGCCAAAATCGGGTCGCTGTTGGGATTTACTTTATACTCCAAAAGCAGCCGAACATACTCATCCTGTCCGTGTTTAATGGCTATGAAAAGAGGCGTTTCCCGCGCTTCGTTCCGTGCATTTACCGACACTTTTTTGTCTAAAAGCAATTTGATCACCGCTTCATTATCATCGTGCATTATTTGACGCATGAGAAGGGTATTTCCTTCATTGTCTGTTACATTGATTTTTGCGCCTTTTGCAATCAGATGCAGCAAAGCGTCGCCGGAAAGAAAAAATACCGGACGCGAGATTTCACGGTCATCATCATCTTCGTCGGAATAATCTTCCCATTCGTAACCCATCTTAAAAGCGGCGTTGATGTCTGCGCCTTCCTTGATGAATGTATCTATCTCATCGGCAGAGATATCGCTATCAGAGCATATTCTATCAATAAATCTTTGGGTGGCTTCGGTAAACTTTTTTTCAACACATTCGCATGACAGTTCGTAATCGCCATAATATTCATCATCATATTCTTCGTATTCATCATCATCGTAATCATCATCGTCAGCCTCCTCTGCTATTTTTGCCCCTTTTGCCAGCAAAAATTCTACCATTTCCATATTCTTTTCGCGGTAGGCATAGTCAAGCGGAGTGTTTCCTGCAGCATCCAGTCTATTAAGATGGGCATTGTTTTTCAGAAGCAACGTAACCATTTCCTTGGTCGAAAATTGCACGGCAGCATGTAAAGCAGTAAAAATGCCGCGTGCATTGACGTCGGCGCCCGCTTTGAGAAGGCGCTCTACGAGTTCTGTCCTGCCTTCTGTGACCGCCCAAATCAATGCGGTTAATCCCTCGCTGCCTGTCTGGTTGGGATTGGCGCCCGCTGCTAGAAGAAGTTCGGCAATCTCTATCGCATGAGTTTTATTGTACGCAACATACATCAGGGGCGTATCTCGGCGAACGGACCCGGTTTTTTTTGGGTCGGCGCCTGCTTTGAGCAATATATCAACTATTTCGGGAGTTCCGCAATCCGATGCGCATATCAGAGGCGTTTGTTTTTCGCCCTCTACATCTTGCTGATAATTAACATCAGCGCCTTCATTGATTAATTTCCTGATTTCGCCGACGTTTTGTTTTTCAATGGCGTCAATCAACGCTTTTCCTTTGGCGTCAATTGCCTGATTTTGCGCCTGCAATGTGGCAAAAGGCAGAGCCAAAAAGAGAATTACAACTCGCACCGCAAAACTGAACGGCAAAGCCCTCACCGAAGGTAAACTTTTTGTCTTTAAAACACTTTCGTTCATATTATTTAAAATATTAACTAACGTTTTTTCAATGTTATATTATACGTTATCAATGTAAAATTGTTGCGTTTCTGTCAACCTGTGGCGTCGTTAGTGGCTAAATGAAAATCATACTGTGTCCCTATCAATAATAAATATGTAATGCTCGGATATTGCTATTCTACTGATTTTTGAAAAATGCTTTATGAATTGGTTTCAAGAGGAATATATACTATTTCATTACCAATAGAACTCAATGGAACGGAATGTGTTTATGAAACGCTTTTTCCAATAAAAAATTCATTTTCAATTCATCTCTGCTTTCATCTCTTCTGCAATTGCTTTTGTATCAGTTGGAGAAATGATTACAAAGGTCAATTCTTCATTATCCTTATTGAAACCGATACGAATGGTTTCCTGGCCTTTGTGCGGTAATTTGATCAGCACTTCGGCCATCGGATTTTCGAGATATTTCTGGATGGCACGTTTCAGCGGACGGGCGCCAAAATTCACGTCAAATCCTTTATCGCAAAGAAAATCCTTTGCTTCAGGATCAATCATGATGGAGTATCCCATGGCTTTCAAACGGTTGAACAAGCCTTTCAGTTCAATGTCGATGATTTTGCCAAGGTCTTCCTTGCTCAAGGAGTTGAAAAGCACTACGTCGTCTATACGATTTAGAAATTCAGGAGCAAACGCTTTTTTGAGCGCGTTTTCGATTACGCTTTTATTGTACTGGTTAGCTTGTGATTTGCGCGATTCTGTCTGAAAACCCACCCCTTGTCCAAAGTCTTTCAACTGGCGTGTACCGATATTGGAAGTCATGATAACAATAGTATTGCGAAAATCAATGCGTCGTCCCAGACTGTCGGTCAACTGACCTTCGTCGAGTAACTGTAGCAGGATATGAAATACGTCGGGATGCGCTTTTTCTATTTCATCGAGCAACACTACGCAATAGGGTTTACGCCGCACCTTTTCGGTCAACTGTCCGCCTTCTTCGTAACCAACATATCCCGGAGGCGCTCCCACCAGACGCGATACGGTAAATTTTTCCATGTACTCGCTCATATCGATGCGGACAAGGTTGTCGAAACTGTCGAACAGATAATTAGCCAGCACTTTGGCCAATTGTGTTTTCCCCACGCCTGTCGGTCCAAGGAAAATAAAACTTCCAATAGGTTTGTTTGGGTCTTTCAAGCCGGCGCGGTTGCGTTGAATTGCTTTCACCACCTTTTCCACCGCTTCGCTTTGTCCGATCACGCTTTCGCGCAATTCATCACCCATTTTCAACAGTCGTGATCCTTCGGCTTGAGCGATGCGTTGTACGGGAACGCCGGTCATCATGGCTACTACTTCGGCTACTTTTTCGTCGTCAACTACCGATCGGTTTTTTGTCAATTCGTGTTCCCATCTGGCTTTGGCGCGCTCCAACTTTTCGATCAGCAGTTTTTCAGTATCGCGGAAGCCTGCTGCCCGCTCAAAGTTCTGGCTTTTCACAGCAACAACCTTCTCACGTTTGGTTTCCTCAATGGCTTCCTCTAATTCAACTATTTGCTGCGGCACCATGATGTTGGATATATGCGCCCGCGATCCTGCTTCGTCGAGCGCGTCGATGGCCTTGTCGGGTAAACGGCGGTCGCTGACGTAGCGGTTGGTAAGCCGCACACATGCTTCGATGGCGTCAGGGGTATAGGTGACATTGTGATGGTCTTCATAGCGTTCCTTTATATTGTCGAGGATTTGAATGGTTTCCTCTTCGCTGGTCGGCTCCACCATCACTTTCTGGAAACGGCGTTCCAATGCGCCGTCCTTCTCAATATACTGGCGGTATTCATCGAGTGTAGTGGCGCCGATACATTGAATTTCGCCGCGCGCCAGCGCCGGTTTCAGCATATTGGCGGCGTCCAATGAACCGCTTGCTCCACCGGCGCCTACAAGGGTATGGATTTCGTCAATAAACAGGATGATATTATTGTTGTGCTGCAACTCGTTGAGGATGGCCTTGATCCGTTCTTCAAACTGCCCGCGGTATTTCGTACCGGCTACAATTGAGCCCAGATCAAGTGTCAGCACACGTTTTCCAAAAAGCACCCGCGACACATTGCGATGTGTAATTCTCATCGCCAGCCCTTCCACAATGGCCGACTTACCGACGCCCGGTTCGCCAATCAGCACAGGGTTGTTTTTTTTACGTCGGCTTAAGATTTGCACCAATCGTTCAATTTCTTTATCGCGTCCTACAATCGGGTCGAGGCGATTTTCTTCGGCGGCTCTGGTAAGGTCTGTGCCGAAATTATCAATGACGGGTGTTTCGGAGTTTGTTTTGGCCGGTTGTTGCTGTGCCTTTCCGCCAGGAGCGGAGCCTGAGCCAGAACCTGCTCCAACAGGAAATAAACGCTCATCATCATCTTCGCTGCGGAAATCGATGCGAAAATCATCACCGGCAATTTCTACATCTTCCAATTTCCGGCGTACTGCCAGGTAATCAATATTCATACTGTTCAACATTTTCGTTACAAAAGTATTTTCTTCCTTGAGTATGGCCAACAACAAATGTTCCGTTTTTATTTCAGAACATTTCAATGATCTGGCTTCGAGGAAAACTAATTTCAATACACGTTCGGTTGCTTTGGAAAGCGGTAAATCTTCTGTTGCAGGGATAGTGCGGTACACGGGAGGTTTGATGTGGTTTTCAATGATTTTGCGCAATGCTTTTAAATCGGCGCCTAATTGTTTCAGTATTACTACCGCTTCGCCTTCGCCATCACGCAGGATACCCAGCAGAAGGTGTTCTGTTCCAATCACTGGCGTTCCAAGCCGTATGGCCTCCTCCTTGCTATAACTCAGTACTCCCTTGATGTGTTGAGAATATTTTGAATCCATTTATTCTTTACTGTTTTGAAAGTGCAAAGTTAAAAATATTCTCAATTACAATACATTCATTTTGTACTCAAAAAAAATAATCATCATTCTTCAAATTTTTCAAGGTGCTGAACCAGTTCGTTTTTCGAGATATTTTCGTATATGATACCGTGATCGGCAATGGAAATATTTCCGGTTTCTTCGGATACAATTATAGCCAGGGCATCAGAATTTTCGGTAACACCCAAAGCAGCGCGATGACGCAAACCCAGGTTGGGTGGAAGGTTACGGCTTTCGGATACAGGCAGGATGCAACGGGCGGCATGGATACGGTCTTTATTAATGATGACCGCGCCATCGTGCAAAGGGGTGTTTTTGAAGAAGATATTTTCCAGCAAACGACTCGATGTATTAGCGTTGATGATGTCGCCTGTTTCGGCATAAACCTTGAGCGGAGTGGAGCGGGCAATGACAATCAGCGCGCCGGTTTTCGATTCGCTCATCCGTATACACGCTTTTACAATAGATTTGATTTTTACCTCTGGAATCAATTCCTTGTCGGAAGCAAAAAGTGTTTCGAAACGCCATTTGTGCCGCGTCCGGTATTTCGTACCCAGATTGACCAGAAAACGGCGTATTTCGGGTTGGAACAAAACTACCAGTGCAATAGCGCCCACGCTGAAGACCTGTTGCAGGATGGCGCCCGTAAGTTGCATGTTCAGCGCTTTTACCAGCAGCCAGAACAGAAAAATTCCGAAAATAGCGATGAAAATGTTGATCGCTACCGTATCTTTCGTAAGCATGTAGGATTGGTACAATAGATACGCAACAAAAAGAATATCAATAACATCAACAATACGGAGCGAAAGGAAAGAGGACAACAGCATTTAATTTTTTTTTTTAAATTTTTGATTCTGCAAAGTAAATGAAAAATCAATCCTGAAACAAATTCAGGATAAAAATGGAAAATCAAAAATTAGTTTATATATTTGCATCGTTAAAGTATTGATATATGAAAACAGTTATTCCTTTGCTTTTTGCACTTTGTTTTGGATGGTGCCTGTGGAGTTGCGAACCGGTTCAAAAGATCTCCGAGATACCCGAAATTCATTTCAAGAAATATGCCTATGAAGATAGATGGGATGCATTGTACGATGCTTATATAAAGAAATCTGTTCTTACATTTTCTTTTATCGATGGTGATGGCGATATCGGAGTAAAGTCGCGTTATGACTCGATCAGTAAAATTCATTACACATGGTATAAAAAACTATCCGACGGACTTTATGAAGCGTATCAATTCCCTATGACAGGAGCTGTCACCGATTCTATCGCTATTCCATACGGCAGCGTGATGAACAAGGAGGAAGCGCATAATAAAACATTAAAAGGCACTATTGAAATGGTAATTTCAACACCGGAAAAACCAAAAGATATTGACTTAATGCGCATAAAATTTTACATTTTTGATCGTGCAGGAAACAGAAGCAATGTAGAGTATACCCCTGATTTCAGCATACAGCATCCCCCTGAAGAATTGCTGCCCCAATAAATAAAAGTGACTGACTACTCTGTAATACTTCCGTACCTGTGATATTCAAACGAAATGCTTTGCTCTTTCACGTAATGCAGCATTTCCACCCGGCCTTCAGCCAATGGTGGCGCTGTGGCGATGTATTTGCCCAGTTCTGCGGCTTTTTTATAAATCTCATCAGACAAATCGGGACTGCATGTGCGTATTCGCTCATATTTAGCCATATCGTTGATAAACGACGTTTCATCCTGAACCACTACTCTTAGTAGAGACTTGGCGCGCCGCGTCTCTGCATGCTGCAACGATTTACATTTCGGATCGTTTGCTGCAATACTCACTGTAATGGGTGTTTTTACAATACATGAAGCCACAACAGCCATTAATACGTCGCATAGTTTGTCAGTTAATTGTACACGCAAAGCGCAACTTTTCAACGGCAGGTAACGGAAGATATTTTCTTCACCGGTGATATGATTGACATCCCGTTCCTTCGAAAATTCTGTTTCCCAGTTTTTTTGATAACTTCCAATTGCTGATTCGAAACGGGATTTGTCGTTGGCATCCAATAATGATGAAAAAATCATATCAGTTTGCAGAGACGGGGCGTGCCCTGTCTTGGTTTGTGAAGACGAGGCATGATCAGTCTTGTTTTCTGTAGACGGGGCACGCCCCGTCTCTACAATATTCAGGAAACATGATACATAATTGGGACCTCCTGGCTTGATACCTCCGCCAAATGCTGACAGTTTCATTCCTCCAAAAGGCTGGCGGTTTACGATGGCGCCTGTTATACCTCTATTGATATAGAGGTTGCCTGCCTCTATACTGTTGCGCCAAAGCTCACGCTCTGCTTCATCAAGCGTTTGTATTCCTGATGTAAGGCCGTATCTGGCAGAATTGACCAATTCAATGCCCTGCCGTAAATTTTCGATACGCACTACAGCCAACAGCGGGCCGCACAACTCGGTGCGGAAAGTGTAACTTTCCGGACGAACACCCCATTTCACACAGGGTTTGAGGATATATTTTTTGTTGTCGATAAATATGGGCGCAACCAGCCACGATTCACCCGGTTCGAGATGTTCTATTGCGTGTAAAAGTTTGTCGTTACGGTTGTCAACCATCGGTCCGATAATATTGCTGGGTTCCCACGCGCTGCCTGTCTGCAAACTGGTGACAACGTCTTTCAATTTGGCTGCAAAATCAGGGTCATCGTACACTTCCTTTTCGACTAAGAGCAACGAACATGCAGAACATTTTTGCCCGGAGTTGCTAAACGCCGATGATATTACGTTTTGTATGGTGTGGCCTCTGTCGCCGCTACCTGTGAGGATGATAGCGTTCTTTCCACTTGTCTCGGCTGAAAGCGGACATTTCGGATTGTTTTCGAGCAACCGGAAAGCGTTATCGGTACTGCCTGAGAGGATCACATGCTTGATAACCGGATGCGAACAGAGGTAATTCAACGGTTCGCTTCCGTCGCTGCATACTAATTGCAGGGTTTCTTTCGGTACACCGGCATCCCAGAAACATTTCGCAAATTCCCATGCAACAGGAAAAGCAACAGTTGCCGGTTTCAGAATTACGGTGTTACCGCCTGACAGTGCTGCAGCCACACCGCAAACCGGTATCGCCAACGGAAAGTTACATGGAGGGATTACTAAAATCACTCCTTTTGGTGTACAATGAATCGTGTCCAATTCGGCAAACCGTTTCATGGTAATGGGATAGTACCGGCAAAAATCGATTGCCTCCGATACTTCTGCATCGCCTTCCAGAAAAGTTTTACCTGTAATAGCCGTCATGCAGCCTATCAAATCGCCACGCGCAGCACACAGGTTATCGGCTACAGCGTGCAGTATTCTGTTGCGCTCATCAACAGTGGTTTTGCGCCATTCAGGTGCATCGGCCTCCGCAATATCAACAATACACTTCATTTGTTCGAGATCCGACAGGTGCAGTTCACACACGCAAACCTCATCGTTTTGACTTCGATCCAGATACTGTCTCTTTTTCCCGTTAAATACTTCTTCTTTTCCTGCCTGTACCGGTATAATATATGGTGTATCCGTCGTGTTTTTTTTCCAGCGGCGCCGTATCCCATCAGCCCACTGGCGATTGGCGCGCAGGTCGAAATTGGTGTCAGGTTCGTTTCGGAAAGGTTCGATTTGAGATTTGAGATTTGAGATTTGAGATGTCTCATTTCTCATGTCGCATGTCTCATGTCTCATGTCTGTTATCAAATTGCGGTTTTGTTTGCGTGCAGGTTCGGGTACAATATTGTCCTTCATCGCGTAAGCCTGCTCGAACTGTTGATACAGGAATTTCCAGTGATCCGATTCTACTTTCAGATTAAACGAGTAACTCAGGAAGTTATCCTTTCCTGTATTTTCGTCGAGACGGCGTACCAGATACGATACGGCATTCAGGAAATGCTCGTTCTTCACCACCGGCGTATAGAGAATTACCTGTTTGCCAAGTGACTTCATCGCGCGCGACAGATGATTGGCCATGCCTTCGAGCATCTCGAAGTCTACATATTTTTCTACGCCGTTTTCCCTGCTCAACAGATATGCGTAACCAATAGTAAAGAAATTATGCGATGCTACGCCTACATGTACGGCTGCAGCATTTTCGGGCAACAGGGCACGATCGAGCAGATGCAGGAAGTTAGCGTCCACTTCCACTTTCGTGGGAAGAATGGGATTTTCCCATCCGCGTAATGATGAAACAATTGTTTCCATACCCAGATTGGCGCCTTTCACTAAGCGCATTTTTATGGGCGCTCCACCTTCGGCTACCCGCTTTCGAGCAAAATCGAGCAATGCTGTTTGGAACAGCCATGCGTCAGGAAGATAAGCCTGTACCACAATCCCCGCCGTATAGTTTTTGAACTGCGGCATCGCCAATACCGTAAGAAACACATCTAATGTCAATTCCGTATCCTTGTATTCCTCCATGTCGAGATTGACGAATTTCGGACGTGACACACCCTGATCGTCAATGCAGGGATGGTCAATGGCCTGCTGGTAGATGGCGGCAATACGGCTGCAAAGTTCTTCCTTGCTCTGATCATAGTTTAACGGATGCAACTGGGCATAGATACCTGAAATCTTGATGGATATATAATTGATACGCGGGTCTTTTAATGCTTCCAGATAATGATGATAACGACGGTCGGCTTCGCTGTTGCTGTGCACCACTTCGCCAAGCAGGTTCAAATTTTGCCCGATGTTTTCTTTCCGGCGCATATCAAGATGTTTGTCCAATGACGGTCGTTCTTCCTGAATGATCACATTTTCGGTATCCATCCGCAGACGCTTCTTAAAGATAGGTACGGCAACAGCCGAAAAAAGATAACCTACCGATGTAAACATTTTCAGCAGAAATGCGTCCGACTTGGGGAAAAATTCTGGAACCCCGTATCGCTCTATCAGTATTTTCATGCGTCGCGCTAACTTCCTGTTGTTGCGGATTTGCGACGATTCGTCGAGCATTTTTGACAGTAATAACTTGTCATTGGGGCGTTGTACCAATATGGCATATTTTTTCTGTTCCTTCAGTTCTCCAGGGGTTATTTCCTTCTCAGTTATCACTAGGAACTGCTTCGCCCATTCGCATACATCATTGATATTGACTTCTTTCATAATCATCTTATAATTCAAATAATCTTTTGATATGTCTTTCGTATATGTTTTCAATTACCTGACGGCCAATAATTTCTTTGTGCTTTTCGAGTGCTCCGGTATATTCAGTACCATACTCGGCGGCCACTTTGAAACTCACATGTACTAACTGCCTGAAATTCGGGTCGTAATCCGGATGGCCGGGAATATGCCGCAATGTATTCGCTAATTTTTCTCCGGTCCAGCGTTCAACTTCCTTTGTAGAGGGTAACCTGTCCCTGTTGATGTTGATTACCGTAGCATACGGACCACAAAGTTCGTCGAACCGTCCGATGGCGCTTGAGTATATCGCTTTTGCCAGGTCAATGGCTTCTTCGTCGTTGCTCAATGCCAGCCCAATGATCTCTTCGAGCCAGGTGGTTCCTGCAGTTTTAATATGTATACCCTTATCGTACTTTCTGATGAGTTTTCCCATGACGGGGTAAATCGAAAACTTGTCGCTGCCCGAATGGATACTCAGTTTCAGGTTATCAGGCAGGCCAAATTCCTTGACGGCAAAATCAATCACCAGCAAATCCTCTTCAAATTCCTTAGCGAACCGGGCTACATCGCCTGCGTAATCCACTCCCTTGTTGAACCGTCCGGTAAACTTAGGCGCTATGGTTTGTGCAGGAATCTTTTCGGCGGCAATTGCACTCAAAATGAAAAACATTTCTACAGGCGACTGTGCATCATTTACTTCGTCCATGGATACTTCGGCTACGAAATTGTCAGCACCTTTTGCCTTTTCGATATGCCGGTAAATTTTCCCCGCTTCCTGAACGGCGTACAGAAATTTTTCAGCAATTGCCTGCAAAAGTTCTGCCGGCACATCAAAAGGAGCGGCTATGCCCGGTATGTGCAACTTGCCGGTATACTTCATGTTGGCTGCAACAAATGCGTCGATATCGGCTTGCGACGCTTTTTTACCGATGTAATCGGCCACATCGAGCGTAAAGAAATCCGAAGCGTCCATAAACTTATCCACATTGGTTAGATTGATGTGGTCGGCGTCTACGAAATACTGTCCTTTGTAATCCAGCGCTTTCACTGCTGCGTCGGCTTCCTGGCGCGTTTCTGCAGGTGTGGAATGAATGAAAATGTGTTCGCGGTTCGACTTATTCCATACCGGAACAATTTCGATTCCAAGCGTTTCGTGTGCTTTTATCAGCGCTTTCAACTGCGCTTCGCCCTGATGAGCGAAACGGTCGCCGGTGCCGAATGAATATTTTCCTATTTGCATATTTATTTATTTTGAAATTTCTTTTCCAATCAAAATTAATCTATAACCCTGATTATCGGATCTTTACCTAAATATTTGACATGACAGTTATCTGCTCCTACAAGCACATCTGTTTCATACACAATTTCATCATTCAGATAACCAGTAAAATGAATTGTTTCCCGTTTGTTTTCAAGTTCTTGCTGCATCATGTCATCCACGATTACATAATGTCCCGGCCAAATTGGCTCTCGTGTTACTAATTTTTGATTTTTACTAACCCATAATAATTGGCAACTATCAAGTATGACAGGTTGACCATCACGGTTTTGTAAGATTATATTAATAATTACATATTGTTTAGTGCACATATTATCACATTGAAAAGTAATAAACATTACAGCCGCTAAAAACGACATAATGATAAAAATTCTTTTTTCCGTTACGTTTATTATTTTTAGGTTCATATCTTTATGTTGTTATATTTTCAAAATTACACTTCAATTTTTGGCAAAGATAAGCATAAATCTCCAAAAAAGCAAACAATTTATATTTATAGAAAAAATCGTGCATAAATTAGTGTATATTTGCGTCTATGAACTCAAATCATCCTTTTGCGCAATATTTAGCAAAACATAATTTTACACCGGCCATCAACAGTCTTGCGGAGGAGTCGCCGCGCATGATCGTCGTGATACCTTCGTACAATGAACCTGCTTTGCTGCGTTCGCTGGAATCGTTGTACAGGTGCCGGCTTCCGTCTTGTTTTGTTGAGGTAATTATTGTGATGAATCATCCCGAACATGCGAGTAAAGACGCCAGACGGCAAAATGAAGAAAGTCTGCGCGATGCAGCGCATTGGATTCTTCAGCACACTTCAAGCAAATTACATTTTCATGTGATTTACAAACCCGATGTTCCCGAAAAGATTGCAGGCGTAGGCTATGCCCGTAAAACTGGCATGGACGAGGCTGTGTACCATTATCTGCGATCTAACGTTGACGATGGCGTCATCATTGGTTTTGATGCTGATGCAACTTGCGATGAAAACTATCTCGAAGAAATAGAGCGTACTTTTTTCGGTGGAAAACAGGTCAACGGAGCATCCATTTATTTCGAGCATCCCATTGAAGGCGATGAATTTGATGCCTCTGTATATGAAGGCATTGTACTTTACGAGTTGCATCTGCGTTACCTGAATCAGGCTTTGCGCCATGCAGGATTTCCATACGCTTACCATACAGTGGGTTCTTCATTTGCTGTCAGCGCACCGGCATACGTTAAACAGGGCGGGATAAACAAACGTAAAGCCGGCGAAGATTTTCATTTTCTGCAAAAAATCATCCCTTTGGGAAACTACGTGGAAATCAATACCACGCGGGTTCTCCCCTCCCCTCGCCCATCCAATCGTGTACCTTTCGGTACCGGAGCAAGTATCAGCCAATGGATGAACAACGGATTTGCGGCATTATATACCTATCCATTGGAACCTTTCGAGGATTTGAAGCAGTTGTTTGCACTTGTTCCACGTTTTTTTAAAACCAATGAAACAGAGGTCGAAAAACTGTGCACTCCCCTACCCTACCCTATCCAGGATTATCTTTTGCAGAACAATTATTTGGAACATATTTCTCAAGCCAACGCCAACAGTGCATCACCGGAAGCATTTAGAAAAAGGTTTTTCAGTTGGTTCGACGGGCTGAAAACTGTGAAATATCTGAATGAGAGTTGCCGGCAGGTTTACAGTAAACAATCTGCACAAATAGCCGCCGGAAGGTTATTGAAAAAATTGGGGTATGATAATATTTATACGGCAAGGGAATTATTGTACATTTACCGTAAAATTGAGCGAGTGGAACTCAAATCTTCACCCCAATCATCAGCACATCATCCACTTGAGGATTGTGACCTTTCCAGAGATCGAAATTTTCCTTGAGTACCCTGTACTGCTCATCCATGTCGCGTTCATGGATATCGTCAAGAATGTTTTGCAGACGGTTCATTTTTAATTTTTTACCGGAAGGTCCTCCAAACTGGTCGGTATATCCGTCGGTAAACATATAAATAACGTCACCTTTCGAAAGTTGAATTTCATGTGTATTAAACACCTTGTTTCCAGTATATTGTCCACCAATTGATGAGCGACTGCTTTTGTATGTAGTGGGTTTTTTATCCTGATAGATAATATAAGGTCGCATGGCTGACGATATCTTTGCGAAATTCGTTTCAGTATTAATCTCACATACAATAATATCCATCCCATCATTCGCCTGTTCCGAATCCCTGTTCTGGTTTAGTGTCGACTGTACGTTTTCATCCAGCCTGTAGAGAATATCGCCCGGATTGAGTACGTCTGTACGCATGGCAATATCTTTGATAAGCGTAGTACCTATGAGCGACATGAATGCACCGGGTACTCCATGTCCGGTAGAATCGGCACAAACAATCAGAAGGCGATTGTTTTGCGGAAAGTAATCGAACCAGTAAAAATCGCCGCTCACGATATCGCGTGGCCTGTAGAAAATAAAAGCGCCTGAGCAATGTTCCAGCAGGGTGCTGGTGGAGGGTAATACGCTGAATTGTATTCGCTGTGCATAATTGATACTATCAGTAATATCCCTGTTCTTGACTTCAATTTCTTCTTTTTGTTTACGTACTTCTTTAGTGCGGGCTTTCAGTTCACTTTCGAGATATTCCTGCATTATTCTGTGTCTTCTTTCTCGCCAGGCAATCACTACGTACCCCACTCCTACAATGAACGAAACTACCAACAACGCAAACCAGGGTGTTAAGTAATAAGGCTTGCGTATCGTGAAGGAAAAGAGCATGGTTTCCTCAGTACAGTTATCGCTGTTGCACGCTTTCACCCAGAAACTGAATTCACCATATTCAACTTTCGGATAAACAGCAGTGTTGGATTTTGATATAGTTGTCCAGCCTCTATCGTAGTCAACTAACTGATATTGATAGGATACTGATCCTGGATTGGCATATTGCAGCCCTACAAAATCAAATTGTATTTTGTACTTATCGTAGGGTAAAATGACAGGTTTATAAGGATTGTATGGTACATCATTGATGAGTACCTGAGAAAGGTTCAGCATGGGGAGCAAATTCTTTGGCTTATCTGACTTTATATCATACATCATTACCCCATCGGTCATCCCAATAAGCAGTTCGCCACTATTGTTCAACATCATAGCCCGCCAGTTTACATCGCCGCGAATACCGTTATGATCTCCATAAGTATTGAGAGTAAGTCGTAGAGTGTTGATACAGGTCAGCCCTGCACGATGCCCAACCCAGACATAGCCATTGCCATCGGAGGCTATTGCGTAACAAAAATCCGACTTCAAATCATCATTCGTTGTAAAATGGTAAATGGTATCACGCACTTCATCGAAAAGGTAAACGCCTTTTCCTTTGGTAGCAGCCCAAAGCCTTCCTTGCTCATCCTCTGTTATGGCCGAAAATTCAATTTCCACAATGTCGGGTAAAACGAGTCTCATACCATTTTTGACATCTATCAGCGAATTGCTGTTGGTGGCTATCCAAATCCTGTTTTTCGAATCCTGAAAAATATCCTGAATATTGTTGTGTGGCAAATTTCCTTCGATGGTATTGTATTGTTCAATTTTTTTACCGGTTTGCGAATCGATAATGATTATACCGTTACGAGTAGCCATCCAAATTTTTTCATCTGTAATGATGAAACTCTGTATATTATTTGATAATGAATTGTCTTCCCTGTAAAATAGCGAAACTTTTTTGGCGTCTCTGGGCAATTTGTACAATCCGCTATTTTCGGTGCCGATCCACAGGTTACCTTTATCGTCATTGTGCAGTACTGTAATTTTATCATTGGGCACTCCTTCGTTACGTCCCCATATAGTACTACCGGGTTTTGAAGTTATTTTGATGATGGTTCCTGTTCCGGCAATCCAGTATTCTGAATTGTCATCAGAATAGACAGCGGTTGCATTGTTTCCAACAGGTTCCAACTCTTCAAAAAAGGAAAATGCCGTATTGGTGATACATGCTACGCCCTGTCCGAAAGTTGCCACCCAAAAATTATGCTGATTGTCATAAAAAACCTGCTTAACATAATCGCTTCCTAATCCGTTACTTGTATTATAATTGTTTGTTTTTGAGATATGTATATCCTCTGAAAGTTGCACGCGAAAAAGTCCTGCCATGTAAGTTGATATCCACAGGCAACCATTCATATCTTCGTTGATCGATTGTATTTGCGCTTCTTCAAGTCTTGGTATATTCAAGTGTAAGGTCGAAAAACTATTTTCATTGACAGTAACATAAAAAACTCCGTCGGTTTCAGTTGCTACCCAATATCCTTCACCGTTAACTTTGGGTATGATATACTTCACTGTGTTGTAGTCCAGACGCTCATCCTTTGTGATGAGTTTCAAATCCTGCCCATCGCTACTATATTGATACAAGTACAAACCATCACTTGTTCCTACCATCAACCGTACGTCGTCAACAAAACAGATAGTGTTGATCATGAAGCCTTCAAAACCTGTTGTTAAGTAATCATTTTTTTTTCCAATTCGGATAATACCACCTGTTTGTGTAGCAGCCAATATTTCACCTTTTGGCGCTTGAATAATCTGCGTTACTACTGCATTGACTGATGAATCAGCAATAGAGAAATCAATTCCATCGTATTTCACAATGATCCCATCCTGATAGCCAAACCAAAGATTACCTCTGTAGTCTTTGAAAGACGTGTTTACATTGGTAGTAGGTAAATTCTCTATTGATGTGGTAAAACGGATTCCATCATACCGACACAATCCTAACCCTGTTGCAAACCAAATAAAACCATGTTTGTCCTGGGCTATGGAATATACAAAATTATTACAAAGCGCTTTTTCTGTATTGGTGTTATAATGCTGAAATTTATGTATTTGGGCGTATCCGTTAAAGCAAAGCAATACAAATATTACCACGAAAACCGTAGAAACTGTCAAACTCCTTTTCATAGCCTATTTAGGTTTTTTCTGAACCTCAATTCCGTACTTGTATTTGGGTACACCTCCTATCGGTGCTGAGAAGAATTTTTGCAGTTCACCCTTCTGATTTCTAACGGTAATGACCACATTGTTATTTTTTACAACGGGATTTTTTCTTTTAATAAACTGAAAGTCAAGCGATTTACCCTTTTCTCCTTCCATAACAGCAAATTCGGTAATTGCCCAAGTATTGTCACCTGAAACGTTTATTGACTGTTCACGCCTTACCTCCGATGTTACACGGATGGTTCCGTCATCGTCCCAGTCGAAATTTTCTGTCCTTATTTTTGTGCTTTCAGGATAAACATATGGATAAATATGCGATACTTCATTAGGGTTATCATGCATGCGAAACGTATATTCATGCGTAAAAGCGTTACCACCTTCAATAGGTATGTTTGCCGTTCCCGACGTGCTCATGAAATAGCGATACATATTACCATCGTCGCCATCAACACCTTCGCAAATCACCTTGAAAAAGTAACCGCTAAATTCAGGGTTCAATTCGCCCTGAGTGGGAGCAAACGGCCCAAAAGAATACCATTTATTGTCGTAGTTTGGATCGACGCCAAATGTTTTAGTGGCCAACAAAGTTCCGGTTTTAAAATTTTTTTTTGGTCTGACTTCCTGCGCGTCAGGATGCGAATAAGCATCTTTCCCGCCGTATACAGAATATTGCATTCTGGTATCGAATACGCCGTTCAATTCGTCATTCATTCCACCAACGTCAGGATCAAACACCCTGATAAATACTTGCCCTTTATAGCTTTCGGGAACAACAAAAAACCATATTTGCGAGAAATCATTATCGCCCCAAGAAGTATCGGCCTTCTTTCCGAAAGTCACTAACCACGGGATATTCTCTTCCGGAGAAGGCACCGGCTGCCCTTGTAAGTTGATGGCTATGAATATCAAACTAACAATGATAATTAACTTCTTCATCATAAAAACATTTTATCAGACAATAATTTCTTGTACATTACTTTAATATACGAATAAAATCATGAAATGTTTCATTCTGGATGATGTTTATGGCAATCTTTTGATGCGCATGTTTCTTATTTCCCCGGTGGTGCCATACGAACTTAAAGTAAGGCTTGATGCAAGCGTTCCGCTACGTAAATGGATTCTCTTTCCTGCAGTTGAAATATCAACCACTTTTACTGTATCTATAAAAGCACGGATACTGTCGGGTGTAACGCGCAACTGTACCGGATACCACTGTTTGTCTCTGAAATATACATGTTGGGTGGTTTCGTTTTGCGAAGCATCCTTACCGTCGACACATGAGAGACCGCTTACTATACCAGCCCATCCTCCAAAGATGAGCGTGGCAAATGTATCCCCGTAAGGAAATGACAAACCGGCAAAAATGTCATTTCCTTCCACTCGTCTGGCCTCATAATAAATAACGTAATTGTTCACTGGCAGAGGATCGCCAACCCAACAAATCCCCGTCGACATTCCACTGGTAGCCATGGGTAAGGTCAGGACTCCATTTTTTACGTAAGGCTCGCCTTCTCCTCCATAATTTATTACCTCCCATCCAGACAGTGTCTTACCATCCATCAAAGATTCCCATCCTTCTGGAACCTCCTGAACAAACGGCGCCTCTTCTGCAACTGTTTGTTGTTTTTGCGAGCGGCTACCACCGCAAGAAGAGATGATTATCAGCGCAATAACTGAATAACCTAATAACTGAATAACTGATCTGTTTGTTAACATTTTCATACTTACCAAATTTTTAATCTTGTTTTTCCTTCTTTAGTCAACTCAAATGGCCCCGGTGTGGGATGTTCTGTCCGTTTTACCCCGAGATAATCGGTACTGATTGTAATTGGATTTCCACAAGGGTGTTCATAAACCTGTTTAGGCAGTTTGGCTTTTCCTAACCTTTCGGTGGTTACTGTTCCGGTTTGCAGGTTGTTCAATCCTTTTACCGCAAAGGATATATAAACTTCTTTTCCATTGTCCTCGATTTTTACTTCAGGATCGAAATCGGGCAATACCAGATTTATTTTTTCACCTTCGAACGATAAATTCTGCCCGAAATAAACATTGCCTTCAACAAACATTTGATATTTTGCCTTTTGGTATTCGGCCAAACCATATTTTCCTGTAATTTTATCTTCATCTGCCTGTTTCACAGGAGCAAAAAGATTGTTCAAAAACCGGTTGTCGCCACCGGGAATAATGGAAAAACCCGCTACATCTGTCGAATGTGGCAGGAAATAAGGCGTATATCGGCCCAATTCCGCATAGTTGAGTATCTTTCCGGCAAACAGGTTGTGCAAATATGCTCCTCCCTGCGACTGATCACGCAAGTTGAGCGGTGAACCGAAAATATTATTGTCCACTAAAAACGGCCCGTGATTTACTTCCATAAACAGGTCTTCGATATCGTTTTCGTAAAAAAGATTACCTGACACGCGTGTTCCCTGTGCCATCCAGTCGAGCCATAAACCTCTTCCGGTATGATGGATACGGTTGTTCCTAATGCGGGTATCCACAGCAGCGTGAAATTTGATACCGCCGATTTCCCAACCCGTAAATTGACGTTTTGTCCAGATATTGTAAATATGATTGTGTTCCACAAGACTGAACGCACACCCCATACTGCCGCAAATACCCGTTTGTTCGCAATCGGATATGGTATTGTAGCGGACAATATGCGAGCCAATATTTTCTTTATTCCAACCATTTCGTATTGTTCTGAATGTTACTTCGATATAATGCAAAGAACCGTCAATACTCATATCTTCCAGCCATACATTATGACCTGTGCCCCGCTCCTTGCCCAGAGTGATCCCCGAACATTTCGAATTGCTGATGACATTGTGTTCAATGATCCAGCCTTTGTTCCAGTGTGTGGCTATCATTCCGATCTGTTCGGCAGTAGGCGCCGCCCATTGTGTTGCTGCCTGTGAGATATGGAAACCGCTGATGGTGATGTAATTGATTCCAGGTTTCTCAGGATAGAAACAAGTCCTTCGCACAGATATCTCGACCAATTCCCTGTTTGGGTCAAATTTATGGAAATTAGCCCAAATGGTGGTGCTGGCGCCATCATTTTCACAGTACCAGGTATACTTTGAACCTTCAACATCAACGATCTGGTTATTGGGTACAGGAACATAAACCTTTTCCACTGTTTCCATTTCGTACAACGATTTATTGTTCAGGAAAACCTCACCTGTGTGGTGTATCCTGCCAAGACCGTTGAACCAGTCGCCAAAAACAGGGTCGGTATATGGATTATAGTCGCCAAAAAAAGAATTGGGTATTATCGTTTTCCATACATTATCCTTATCTTTCTGCCAGTTGGTAATCCTTTCGGAACCTTTGATTTCCACCCGTTCTCCAGGAGCGGCGCGATAAACGATTCTATTGTCGTCACTCGCACCGCCGCGTGGAGGATTGATCCATTCGCGATAGGTTCCGGCATGAACGGTGATCACATCGCCTGGATAAGCAACCTGCGCTGCTTTTCCAATCGTTTTGAATGGAGCGTTTTCACTGCCTGTATTGTCATCGTTTCCTTTTACGGAAACATGATATTCTTTTGCATACAATACAGGTATGCAGAATATGATGATTAATACACTAAAAAATGTTCTCATTTTCATTCATTTCAAATAAGACCTGACAGGTTTTAAAAACCTTGCAGGTCTATTTCAAATACTCATTCGGTATTTTAGTGATTGGGCGAATTTCGATATTCCTGAAAAAGACCTCTGCACCTTCGGATTGCAGTTGAATCACACCTTTGGTGAGGGGAACTTCCTTACCATCCACCACCAAATGCGAATTGGTATTGATCATGTTTACCTTACCGTTGACTATGTGAATGCTGGTTCCTTCGAAGCAAATCAGTTCGATGGTGTTCCATTCGCCGACCGGTTTTTCGTTTACAGGATTTTTTGCACAAATAGGAGGCAAACCGGCGGATGGCGGGCCAAAATTAACAACAGGCGCAGTTGGATCGTAAGTGTAACGCCCGTTTTCGTTGCGCGACGCTGTGATGTCGCAATAGGTGTCGCCCATACGGTACGAATCGCCGAAATCATTTTCCATCACCTGGCATTCGTGCGACATTTTCCATACTCCCAATCCTTTGCCGAACTCGCCAGTACCATGATAGAGAAGCCCTGAATTACGCCTTTGGTCTTCGCGTGGCGCCCATTTCTGTTCGCCCCATTTTACTTCGAGCCGGAGGTGGTAGTTGCCGTATTCCTTGACAGTGGCAAACGAACCATAAATCTGTCCTGACGAACGTAAGGCAGGAGCACCGTCGACTTCCACTATTGAAAATACTTTCAACGGGTCTTTACCTACGCCAAGCGGCTGAGTATATTTACCCTCCTCGTTACGTTCCATGCCTGGAACATCTACCGAAGAATGTGGAACGCCAATATAGACTTCCCATCCTGTTATATCCTTGCCATTAAACAGCGATTCCCATTGGGGTTTTGAATCGCAAGATACAAGAAACATCATCGCTATAAGCGGAAATACTAAAAAAACTTTTTTCATTTTGGTTTTTGGTTTTTAGGGTTATAATAATTTATTTTTGGGTTATAAACACACCGCAAAAGTACAAACTTTTTTCAAACTTTTTCCAAATTTCATTACAAATCTTGGTTACATTTTTTTTTATTGACGCACCGACACCTGATCAAATGTATAATAAGTAAAAATTCCTACACCTCCCTCCACATTCGATTTGATGGATTCGGGCGTCAAAAGGGGATCATGGTAGGCGCTGACGGCGTTTTGTACGGAAACACTATAATCATAATAATCCTTCTGTATGTTACAAAGCGTTATGATCATCAAATCGTAATTCGACTGATGTTTCCAGGGAATGCTAATCATCTGACCGGAAAATTCACGGGCGTCGAAATACCGGATGACATCGTCACGCTTTTTACCTGCAGCGAACGTAAAAACGCTAAGATTGAGATAATCTGCTTTGCCGTTTTCCACTGAATATCCAACATCTATACGGTTTTCCTCAACAAGACATTCAGTGATACGGACAGGTGCAACAATTCCAGTTTTGGCGCTTAATTTTACCTGCTCGCGCGTTATTACCGATAACTCAAATTGCTTGTGCGTGCCGATCCGCAATGTGTCATCTGCGCGATAATTGACTATTATTTTTCGATCAGGTTTGATATAGAATATATTTTTCAGCGGATAAGTCTCTTCCCCTGAATAGATTTTTACATCAGCATACCATAAATTCCTGATAAGCAGTTCTTCATCTAAATTAATACTGTTGGTCAGGGTCAACTCCGGAGGATAATCCGGTGTTAGATAACATTCGAGTATTGTATATCTCTGTGGAACAGGAAGATTGAGGTTATCAATGTTGGGTTCGCAGGATGCTGCGAAAAAACAGGCAATGAATGAAATGATATACAGATGTTTAAAAGTCACAGGTCAAAAATTTACTTTTAGCGAGATAAACGGAACAAGCGGCATTAACGATTTAGTTCTTAATTGCAAGAATATTTGTCCATCGGCGTTTTCTTCACGGGAAAAAAACACGTGATAAGGGTTTTGACAGGCATAAGCGTTATACAGTCCTGCCGTCCACGAGGCGTCAAGCGATTTAATTATAAAATCATGTTTTACAGAAACATCCATACGGTGCGAAAGGGGCATTCGAAAATTATTTCTGTCGGTGTATATGGGCACTATCCACTCCCTGTTATATCCGACATCTGCTTCCTGATGTAGATAAATCCCTGTAGGCACAGTCATAATGAAACCGGATTGAAGAAACTGCGCCATGGACATCGACCAACGCGGACGCCAATGCCAAACAACGGTAAAATCGAATTTATGGCGAATATCGAATGACAACGGGTAGGTTTTCCCTCCGTTGATTTTGCTGAAACGACAGGTAGATTGACCCAAAGAATATTGAACATTCGCATGGAATTGTGATGTTTGGTAGGATAGACCGGTTTCCACACCCTTCGATAAACCTGAACCGGTATCTGTAGAAAAATCAAGAGATGAAAAATAATTTCCTTGCATCAATTCCACCAAATTGTCGAGAATAGTGTAATAAACTGCAACATTAGCGTTCCACCCGGCGCCAAATCTGCGACCGTAACTGATACTGATATTCCATGATGTTTCGGGTGGCGACATACTGTCAGACGGATACCAGATATTGACCGGAAGTTGCACTCCCAAAGGCACATAGAGTTTTGCAAACTGTACATTTCTTCGAGCGCTCAACAATGCGGTTCCTCCGGCCACTGACGCAGAAACGCTTGCCATGGGCGACAGATGCAATGAGCGCGTATCCGAACAGTAGCGATCAATGCGTACTCCTGTTTTGAAACGAAAGATGTCGCCGGGCGATAAACTTATATCTGCATAGCCACCCCAGTCAAAAACTGTTTTATCCAAACGATGATAACCGGCAACAAAATCGTTCAATGTAGAAACAGACCGCACCAGCAAATCGTGGCGCCGGACAAACATACCTGCATTCAATAACCAGCCGGATAAAATATCCCAACTGATACTGCCCTGCAACATCGTTTCCAGCACACGATTGGTCATTTTCTTTTGTGTGGCTTCATGGTAAGTCATTACGGCGCGGTAGTTGTTGATGCCTGCATGCAGTTGTCCGCGAAGACGATCGCTAAAGTAACGCGACCAGTTGGCAACTGCTAATTGATTGTTCCATTTGCCGGACATTTCAATAAACCTCCCTTCCATATCAAACCGGTCGCCGCTAAACAGTGTAGCGACCTTGAGCAGACTACGTTTTCCGGTACGCATTTGCAATGAATTGTTGACGTCGTAAAATCCGTATGTCGGTAATGGCAAATATTCAGAATTGTTACGGTTGATATGGTTATAGGAATTTGCTATCAGATCAAAATACGAACGGCGAATATTGGCGGTCCATGCTGCCTTGTTGGGCGCCAAAGGTATTTCTAACGACAGTTTGGATGTAAGAACGCCCACCTCCACACTTCCGGATAAGTGTTCGTGTATCGCATCGCTGGTTTCCATCATCAGGTACGACGCCAAGTAGCCACCATATTGTGCATGTATATCTTCCTTGATCAACCTTATCCCTGAAAACGCATCGGCATTGAAAGGCGGATAAATACCCAGCAAGTGATTGCCTGCCAGCGTACTCATCCCTTCAATATAAATACCTGTATGCCCTGCCGACATGCCGCGAACGTATAATCCCGGATTCAGTTCACTGGTATGGATAATTCCCGCCTGTTGCTGCAATGCATCGTAAATATTGGCTTCGCCCAGCATAGACGCACGCCGTGCGACATCCTCTCTGCTCAAACGTACATTTGCCGGTTGTATCCTGCGGCGGCTTTGACTGATGGTTACTTCCTGCAATTCCTGTTCTGCAGGCTGCATACGGATGGTGATTGCCATATTGCCCGCCACACGGATGCTGTCGCGCCAGGGCCGGCACAGGATATGACGCACTTCCAGCAGATATGTCCCCGAAGACAAGCCCTCCAGCACAAACCGCCCAACGCTGTCGGTGACTGCAAACGCTGACCGTGGACCAGAAAATTGCACCGTAGCATGTTCCAATCCGGATACCCCGATGAAATCTTCCACCTTACCCTCAATACGCCATTGCGCGTGAAGCGAATAGCAAAGAAACAACAAGATAATGGATAGTTTCAAATTTCATTCATTTATAAAATACTTCGCATCCACCTGATTATTAGTAATATGGATTACTTTATAAATCAATTCTCCATTTTCAGAAAACATTCGGAAAAACACGTACCAACTTGTCCTCCTACTTTTTTTGAAAACGGCATAATATAATCTTTTCATTACTGTTTACTTAAAAAATAATGATGTATACTATCCCGTGTTCTCGCTCGTACCTCGTCCATTGATATACAACTGCGCAACTCATCATCCGGCTGGAAAATTATATCTTCCTCATCCTGTTTTTCTTCAGGACTATATATAAGATAAAACATATTTACGCCTCTTTTGATACAAACATTACCGTCCAACGCCAAATCAAAATACTTTTCCTGATCGATTGCGAAGTCTTTGCTACTTACCACTGTCATGATTTTTTACTGCTTAAATTATACCATACAAAGATACAAAACAATTTATTTTTTTCAACATTATTTTTCAAATTCGTTAATTGTTACCCTGTCAGTCTGATATCACAGCCAAACAAGAAAAACCAAACTCCCCCAAAACCATAGCCTTGAGTGAGTTCGGTTGCATCAACTTTACATTTATTATTTCACTTTTACTTTTTCACAACATAATCCAGCATAAATTCTGCTGTAAAACCTATCGCTTCCTCTACCGAAAAGACATTACCTAAAATGGTTTGCGGATAACCATATTCGTTAAAATCTTTATAAGTAATTGAACCCAAAGCCAAAAACTCAACAGTTGTGATTCGTTTGATGGCGTTATTGATTTTAAAATCGTTTAATTGAGACCATATAGCGCCGACAGTGTTGCCAAGCGGGTTCTTGTAAGGGTAATATTCGATTTTACCAAGTAATCTCAACTCGCTTATTTCCTTTTCGTAAGAAGAATCCCATGGGTTTACCGGATCACTCCACGGGTCAAATACATCAACCCAATACGCTGTTTCGTATAAACCCCACAATTCTACGGGATTATTGTTAGCATCGTATTCAACCTTACCAACTATTCTTCCATTTGGGTGGGTTGGTGAAAATTCCGTTATGGAAACCATCAGGTTTTTGTTATTGTACTGAAAGGTGGCATATCTCCCGGTTGCTGTTTCATTTTCAAATTCTTCCACTTTCGTTATCTTACCGGCGCCGTTATAACTGAATTGTACAAAACGGTCGTCGTTGCTGTGGGCTTTTTCAATACGGTTGTTCACACCGCAGTCAAGTTTATACTGTTTTGTGCTTTTTACATCGCCAACAGCAAGTATGCCTTTTTTGGTATATTTTGCATAAACAGCACGCCATTTGATGCCATTGTACGGATAACTACTGTTCCCTAAAACGTATACAACATTTGGATTATTCGGGTCTTTATAATAGCCATAATAATTATTGCAATACCCATGATATGGATCCAACTCACACTCCAGCATCCCCGCAACTTCCTGCATTAGCAGATATTTTTCATATTGATATAATTCATTGTAACCATCATAGCACTGAAAAATAGTTATGTAATTTTTTCCACCGTTGGACTCGAAAAAATATTCACCTTTATCTTCCGCGAATGTGACCCAATCCCCACACCATTCATAATCATAATCAATACCTTCCTCAGTGGCAAATTCTGTTGTTTTCATCCCTATCCATTGATTACCACTATACATTTTTTCAACCATCCTGTTTTTCAAAATCTTTCCGTCTACTACTGTATTGAGAACAGATTTTGTAAGGTTGAAATTGGCGTCATAAGTGTTCTCAACTAATGGAACAGCGCCCAAATAGAACGTTTTGAGGAAACATGCGCCCTTGCTGTCGTCAATCAGCGCTGCGCCAAGACCTCCATCCGCCGAAGCGGAAATGCTGAAACTCGAACTGCTGCCATTTGTCATGGTAATAGTCAAAATACCGGTTTCCGGATCATAGGTAATGGATTGAATGCCATTACCGGTTTCGCCTTGAGGGCCTGCCGGACCTGTTGATCCTGCAGGGCCGGTGGGGCCTGCAGGTCCCTGTAATCCTTCTGGGACAGCCATTGTAGTAGTAGTTCCATTGCTGAAACTAATGACCATATTGTCTCCCTCAAATTTTACTCCGGTAGCCGTTTTGTTTTGTTCGGCTTCCAACTCTTTTTTCAACTTTTCCAGTTCTTTCGAATTATCTTCAGAACAGGCAAAAAATGCACTGCTTACCGCTAATGCCAATACAAAAATGAATAACTTTTTCATGCAATAATTTTTTAAATTTTGTTAACAGTTGCTTATACGGATTATTTTTGTATTGGTTACAAAGAAATCCGCTATATTATTTTTGTCAGCACTTCATACATTATTGCATAATTGGCTGTGCCTTCTATCACATGGTTGCAGCGGCTGTCGTTCATCACGCGGTAATAATATTCATTACGTTCCGGAATTACCAGCACCAGTGGCAAGTCTGCCCTCACCGATTTCACCTTCCGGAGCGCTTCGGTGTATTCGTCCTGAAAAACGGAGGCATTGGCAAGCACAACATCAATGTGTTTCGGTTGACTGATAGCGTCAATCCATTGTTTGACCGTTTCAGCGCGAATCAAAGATGCACCAGTAGAGGCTAATAATTTTTCATAATACCGGCACATCATTGCCGCAGGTTCGACCAGCAGAATCGTCATACCCTCAAAAGGCTGGTTTCCGGCTGCTTGTCCCGTATTTTTTTCACCCAGCAGCAGTTCGTCTTCCGGAGTGACGGGAAGATAAGAAATAGTGAAACGAAATATGGAACCTTCTCCTTCAGTAGATTCCACAGTGATATCTCCACCCATCATCTGCACCAGACTTCGCGAAATGGTCAAGCCAAGACCTGTTCCGCCGTATTTACGGCTATTGGCCAATTCTGCCTGGCGAAATCGCTCGAAAATAACTTCCAATTGATCAGCAGGCAGTCCGATACCGGAATCTTCCACCCAAAATTCCAGTTTATCGGGTGGTAACGGTTTGTAACCAAATCCGATGTATCCTTTTTCGGTAAATTTAATCGCATTGCCGATCAGATTGGTGAGAACTTGCCGCAGTCGCATCGGGTCGACGAAGATTGCATCCGGATAAACAAACTGGCTGTCGTCGAGTATCAAAGCAATTTTATCCTTTTTGTTGGTATGGAGGTAAGTGTCGAAAAAGATATGCAGCTCCGACATAAAATCGTTGAGATGGAAAACCGTAGGACAGATGCTCAACTGTTTGGCTTCTATCTTGGCTACATCAATGATGTCGTCGATAAGTTTAACCAACTGTATGCTACTGTTGTTTACCACCGATACGTATTCCTGTCTGCGTTTTGGCGACAGATTATCATCGGCGAGGAAATTGAGAAAACCGATGATGCCGTTGATGGGGGTACGAATTTCGTGCGACATGTTAGCCAAAAACGCTGATTTCAATTTGTCTGATTCTTCGGCTTTTTCCTTGGCATGGATTAACTCAATTTCGTTCATTTTGCGTTGGGTGATATCGCGGATCACCATGATCACCGATGTTATCAGTCCCTTATCGTCTTTTACAGCCGCCGACGATATTTCGCCGAAAAACTCTGATCCGTCATAACGCACCAGCAACAATTGCGGACGAACAGATTCGTGACCCTCGACAATTGATTGGAAAAGTTCCAAAGATTTTCGCAATTCGTGGGGATGAACAAAACAGTCAAATGCTAAATTGTCAGCGTTCACATCGTCGCCTATACGGAACAATCCCTTCGTCATGGGCGATACGAACACAACTTTTCCCTGTGTATCGCAAACGATAATCGCATCGGGCGAGGCCACCGTCAATTGACGGTACAGTTCTTCGGATTGACGCAATGCTTCTTCTGCTGAACGCCGGTCGGTAATGTCAGTTGCGTATTCCATGTGCACTAACCGGCCGTCGATCCATTCAATAGCCGCATCGGTACACTCGAACCAGTTGCCAACGATAGGGTTATAAACTTCCCAGCGATACAGTCCTTTCGGGTTTTTCTGATGATCTAACAGTTTAGGATTCGGGCAGAAATTACAAGGGCCTGTCATTCCTTTCTGCAGTACTTTCCAGCAAATATTGCCTTCTACGTCTTCGCCCAACTGGTCCTTCACCATTTTATTGGCAAACAGAACTTCGTAAGTATCGAAATTTGCTACATAGATGCTGGCATTAATGTTATCAAGCACAGTTCGCATGGTTTGTTGCGACAGTTGCATTGACTTTTCAGCACGAAAACGGGTAGTGGTTGTAGAAATTATTTGCGACAAACTGATGAGCAAATCCACTTCTTTTTGTTGCCAGTTCTTATATTGTATACATTCATCGAATCCAACAAATCCATAAATAACACCATTGGCTTTTAATGGAATCACCAGAATAGATTTAATGCCCTGTGCTGAAAGTTGTTCGTAGGCAGTGGGCGATAACTCAATAATATCAGATGCACATATATATTTATTCTTTTCAAAGGCCTCAAACCAATCAGACACATATTCTGCAGGCACATCCTGAAGATTTTCAATTTCAGGGGTGATGCCCTCGTTGCACCATTCGTATGTGTTTCGGACTGTTCTGCCATCTACCGCTTTCTCAAAAATATACGAGCGGCTCACCCCTGCATATTCTCCTATTTCCAACAAAGCTGTGTTGACGGCCTCGTCTATGTTTTCGGCCGACTGTACTATTTGCAGCACCTTAATAAGTATGCCTTGCCGGCGTCGTGTTTCTTCCAGTTCCTGTTCGGCATTTTTTCTGTCGGTAATATCTGTCATGAAACCATCCCAGACACGCGATTGATCATCTTGCTTGCGGTAAGACGAACGCAGATGAATCCAGATGATGTTGCCTGCATTCAAACATACCCGACATTCTGCCGCCACAAACCCCGAATGGTTGGAAGCGAACAATTCTGTGGCTTTTTCCCTGTCTTCCGGATGTATCATATTAAAAAACAACGAACTGTCTTCCATTATGACTTCAACTGCAATATGGAACAGGTTGGTAAAATTTGCGCTTATGTAGGTGAATTGAGGCGTCGAGTCTCTTCTGGCTGACAGTTGAAATATCACTCCGCCCGGCAAGTTATCGCTAAGCGTGGTTAAACGTTCCTTGCTTTCAATCAGTTCTTTGGTTTGCGATACCACCATTTCTTCCAGTTGCGAGCGATAAAGTCCCAGTTCAATGTCAATCAGTTTGCGTTCAGTTACATCGCGAACAACTTCACCAACAAAATATTTATCTGCCAGCGCTATCTGGAAAGAAGTCATGGTAACATATCGTTCGCCTTTTCCGGGTATATGAAGTACATTTTCCTCTTCAAAGGATTGTTGTTTATTGCCTTTCAAAAGCGAAAGTTTTTTCATGCGATACTGCGTGGCTTTTTCAACTGCATCTTTTTCGAACATTACAGTTTGAAAAAGTTCCCATGAAATTTTTCCGATCGCTTCTTCGCATGGAATTCCTGTAATACGTTCCATTGCAGGATTCCATTCGATCAACCTTCCTGTATCATCTATTATGGTGATGCCATCGTTTGACTGCCCAATAAAGTTCCGCAATTTATTTTCACTGTCCTCAAGTTGCTGCATCACTTCCATTCGTGCAGTTATTTCAAGTTCCAGCTGGTGGTTTTTGTTATGCAATTCTTCATTGATAGCGGCAAACTCTTCGTTGGTGGCATACAATTCCTCGTTAGTAGCATACAATTCTTCGTTGGTGGCTTCGTATTCTTCGGTTCGTTCTTTTACCGTCTGTTCAAGCAAATCCTTTTCTGAAAGCAACCGCATATTGGTATATCCAAGTTCCGAAATTTCTTTCGCGGTGGTTTTCAGCAGATCGCAAACATTATTGAAATGCGCCCTTAGTTTATCCGACAACAGGTTGTGGATTTCGCAATATTTTTTTGCGTCATCGCAGGCTGCTTCCAGAAAGGGGCCTATTATACCTCCGAATCCACACATCCCCATTTTCCAGTTGGCGACATGTTTTGTGCCGATGTAAACCGGTGTTTCGGTTTCAGTTAAGCGGCACTGATGGCGAACATCATGGATGCCGTGAATCAGTCTGTCCGCACGAATACAATTTTGGCCAGGTTGTGATGATGATACACAGTTGTCTTTGAAATTACTCGGTTGGGTGACAGGGACGTTGTTCAGATCAAGGATGATACACGAAACGCCGTTGGCAAGCGAAAATTTATCCTGCAAAGATTGTAATTGCTCAACAGGAATGATATCAACAAATTGAATATTTTCGCTTTCCAGCATATTCATTGAACCCAACTGTTTGAAATTCATTTTTTTGTAACCTGCATCTTCAGACTGATTCATACACATTCCATTTTTTTTTCAGGGGCTAAAAGTACATATTTTTTGTAACAATGAAAAAAAATTGAAAAATGTGAATTTTTTTTGAGATTTTTTGAAAGTGAAGTTTCGTACTTCATCTCAAAATTATTAAAAAATATTTGCAAAACAAAAAAATACTATGTATTTTTGCAAAAGTATTGTATGTTTCATATTTATTAGTAAAATAAAATAAAATAAATCAATATGTTATGATAAATAGATATTTTTACAAACTGATAAAATCAGTTGCACGTAACGGATGTTTATAAAGCTCCCCAATATCTAAAAATTTAGATATTGAAGGTGGGAGCTAAAATATAACCTTTTATATGGCAGAAGTAGTAACTTTCGAACAAATCGTGCATCGGGTGTGCGGACTGGATATTCATAAACAGACAGTAGTTGGCACGATTTGTTCGAAAGTTACTACTTCTGCCATATAATCTTATATAAAAGGTTAAAAATGACAAAGGTAGCAATATGCCGGATATTTTCATTCACTTGGGTGTCTTATCAAAATCATGGTGGTTTCATGTGAAAAAAAAGATGCAAAGATTCCTGATGAGGATGAAACTGAAATTTCTCTAAAGTCTGAAATTCAGTTATCATTCGAATATACTGTTAAACCTGGTACGGAGGCATGGTATATGTTGGAAACAGAGCAGGAACGTATAGATGCTTTACAGGTGCCGGAAAATGTTTTGGCAATGTCGTCTCCTGAAGAAATAGTACGTTTGTGTATTACATTCCCTTCGTTTGGTCATTTCACTGCATGGAACACGCCGCAGGATGGTTTTAATGTTATGTTGGATAGATATAACATATTACGGACTCTTTTAACGCGTAAGGATACAGGTGGCAGTTCGATAGCTGCATATAAGGATGCAGGAATGACAGGGTTCAGAACTCTTCCGTGTTCAAATGAATTCTGGACGCTTAAATTGCTTTATCTCGAATTGATACTCTCGCAGAAAGAAATTTTGCAATCCATGTCGCCTGAAGAAAAATTGGAACTGATGACTGAAGCGAGGTTGAAATTTTTCGAAAAGTTCAGTAACGAGAGTTTTTCATCTCTTCCCGAAGAACTTTTTACTCTTAGGATAATGGTAAGTATTCTTGAGGTGGATGATTATCCTGAACTAATGGCTTATCCGGAAAGGCAAACTATTACCGAATTCATTAACACGGGATGGTTAACCGAAAATGGATTGAAAATCGAAGTAATCGGCGAAATGATAGATAATTACAGTAACAGTAAAAATTTTAACCAATGAAAAAATCAGTTTTTTATGTAATGGTAGTTCTTTTAGCGCTTTTTTCCTGCACCAGGAATGAATCAGATGATTTAGATGATGTTTTCGTTGATGTATCAGATATTCTCGAAAATATTTCCGAAGAGTGGGGTGTAACTGTTCCTTATCAAGATGTTTCCAATACGAAAACGTATCATTTGTTGAAAGATTTGATGGTTTATTTAAGGGAAAATGTGTTTTACTATGTTTGTCCAACTTGTAGCAAAATACCTGGTTGTACACCATCCGAATGTGACAGTATTCTTCGGATCAATAATAAGGCGAATGAACTCATTAAAAGAAATGATTGTGTAACTGTATTAATATCAACATATCTAAACTTATTTAAGACGATAATTGATGATATTGATAATGATTATGATGGTCGAGATCCTCTTTGTTGGATAAAAATTGGGAAAATTGAAGTTTTATATTCTGCTTTGTCTAGCAAGATGTTCATGTCTATTTTTAGCAAAACAGAAAAAGTTCAATTAATGGCATTGGTTCTGGAAATGATCAAATACGAAGGTAATTTTATTAATCGTTATGCCCCATATTCCATTATGATTTCCATTATGTTATCAAGCGATTTCCCTCCTTTTATTGAAAACGTCAAACCAATGTTAATCGAAACTGGCCCTTTCCCTTGTTACGAGTTGATAATGAACAATGGTTATATATGGCCAGGGCAAGACGATCAAGCTTCTGACTTGATAATAGATCTTTCAAAGCAATTCATAATCTTAAATAAATAAACATCATGAAATCAATTAAATATATTCTATCCTTCATTCTGTTATTGGGTTCTTTTTGTTCGGGAGCTCAACCGGCAGCATTTTATTGGTCAAGAACTAACGATTTAATCAGTGTATCTTATACGACCTCTTCAGTTAACACCCCCAACAATAATTCAGTAACAGTATGTAATGGGAAATTTGGATTGGACTCAAACTACGAAGAATGATATGGTAAGTTATTATCAAGGCCAATATGGTAACAAGATTAGTTATGAAGCAGAAGCAACCATTAAATATAATTGCCACAATTGGGCATGGGATGGGAGTACGACAGTTTGGATGGACCCTCCCAGGCAATACAAATAATGGCAGGATTTTAGTTATTGTGAAGCTTTAAATTATGCTAATGCAACAAAAGTGGCATATGTATCTGACGATCATTCATCTAAAAAAATTAGTGGTGATTATTTTAGCTCAAAATGGGGTTCATGTCCACGTTTTTACCATCATGTAAATTATTCGCCGTATAATGCGTCTAACTTAGGTTTCTATAAAAGATTTAATCCCAATCCTCCTTATTATATTGGCAC
>Ga0209737_10000494_pt1 | contig 32247 bp, 24 predicted proteins | sample TergutCu122P3_FD_187284 | JGI IMG/M metagenome (GOLD analysis project Ga0209737, IMG submission 187284) | Cubitermes ugandensis P3 segment gut microbial communities from Kakamega Forest, Kenya - Cu122 P3 (SPAdes) (version 2) | ecosystem: Host-associated > Arthropoda: Insects > Digestive system...
ATAAGAGGACTCGAACCTCCACGGTCTCCCACTAGATCCTAAGTCTAGCGCGTCTGCCAATTCCGCCATATCCGCATGGTTTTATTTTTATCATAATTACCTGGCTTTGTCAAATTATATTTTGATGATTCTGGAAAACTCCCGTATTATTCCCTAAATATTGTAAACACTAATCAGTAACAAACTATTCGATAAACCGATTCCAAACCAAAGGAGAAACAAACAACATGATTGAAATCAAAGACAAATACCGCAGTGCTTACGATGATGGCAATATCCCCGACATTGACTGCCCACCACTAGACGACAACGTCCCCATTGAATCTTTGTCAAAAAGTGGACAAACACAGAGGAACAAACCCGATGGTGGTGCTGCTTAAAACATCGTCAAACTATCCAAGTCCCAATAAAAGTAACTTAAACTCGGACGAAGCCTCCCCCACTACCACACCTTCGTCACCTCAAAATACAGCACCGCTTCCTCATAAACCAAATCAACAGTATAGGTTTCCCCAACCGCAAGGTGTGCTTCCACACCCTCATTTTTCACGAGGTAAATACTGATATAGGTATTCAAAACATCCGCCTCATCAGAAATTATCGTCGCACTGTATACATTAGGAATATCCTCAATCCCATCGGCGCAAAAATCATATATTTCGACTTCGACCCTGTGGATTTCCACTCTTTTTTCAATCTGCGCTTCTGGGAAATAGCTTTCCCTTGCGAGCTGGGCACTCAATTCATTGTTCCAATCATAAACATCATCGGTACGAAATTCCGTTTCGTTATTTGATTCCATGCTTGCCACACCAGCTGTCGTACCTGCTTCCCTCACCGATATATCCATCTCATCAAGTGTTCCGGCACCACTTTCCATGTCCGCCATTGCTTCCGGGACTATTTGCGCAGCATCTGTAACCGCAGCTGGAGCAAGGGCCATATTACCGGAGCTGTCTGTACTGAAATAACTATCGTGTATACTCCTGTTAAAGAATATGACCGGCAAAATAACTGCGGCACAAGTAAAAGCGGCAATCAATCCCCCATAACGACGCACGAAGACGTAGCGGTTTTGATAACTAGTAGGTTCCAACTTGACTGTTTTTACTTTTTCTACTTCAAAATCCCGGTAAACTTCTTTCTCATTAGAAGGCGCGGTAGTATTTCCGTCCGTAATTCCGGCTTCAATCCGGCTCCACAAATCGGGGAGGTCGTTACTTGCTAAGTTTTTGTATTCCTGAGTCAAATTTTTACTCATATCCGCACCTCCTTAATTTTTTGATGGCATTTTGGTAGCGCCAAGTTATTGTACCCATCGGGCAACCTAATATTTCGGTGATTTCCTTAAATGTCAAATCTCCCAATATTTTCATGCTGACAACTTGCCGTTCCGCTTCTCCAAGCGAATCCAATGCTGCTTGCAACGTCATTTCGGCAATCACTTCATTTTCGGTCGGTTTATCTTCTGGATCCACACCGTAAGGCGCTTTGTACTCCTCATCCGGCTCAGTACCCAGCTCATGGAGCATCGCCGTCAGCTCCTCATTTTTGTGTTTGCGCAAAAAATCAATCGCCATATTTCGCGCCATTACTGTTAGAAAAGCCTTGTGTCCGCTACCGGGACGATAACTCGAAGCCTTTTCCCAAAGTTTGATAAAAAAGTCGCTGGTAATATCTTCCGCATTTTCACGGTTCTTCAAAATCTCGTAAACGATGCGGAAAATATAAGCGAGGTAAGCCTCATAGATATCTTTCAAGCCATCTTTATCGCCCTTTAATATACGGTTTATGCAAAGCTCAAATTCTTGGTTAGTCAAGGATAAATCCTTTCTATGTATACGATTCCGGTTGCTCGTTTTTATGGGTTTACTTTTGAATCAATATCGCACGGCATGGCGAACCTTCAAGACCGCCCAATTTCAAAGGAAGGGCAGACAGGAAATATTCACCATCAGGAACATCACCTAGAACCAGGCCTTCCAGTATCACCACTTCATTACTTAATAGTTCAACATGGACGGGAATCGGATCTTCGACCGGGGCCACACTTTGTGATTCAATACCAACTAATTTAAGCCCCCACTTAGTAAGCTCTTCTGCTCCATCGAGGGTAAAAACGCAGTCCCCTTTAAACAATATACGTTCGCAAGTGGGTAACTCTTTGATAAAATCGGCAGTAATATTACCATTTGCCGTCACGACTACCGCTTGACCGATAAATTTTTCCAAATCAACCTCATCAATTTTTTCTCCGTCATTGACAAAATGCCAGGGAGCATCAAGGTGGGTGCCGTTATGTAAACTCATGGTTATGGTTGAAAAATTGTATAATGCCCCTTCTTTCATTTCCATTAGCCGCTTAAAACTCGGACTGTTATCACCGGGATAAACATTGCTGGTAAATACTTCCTGGGTAATATCATAAATTTTCATGTTGACCCTCCTTCTTTTCAATAGTGCTTGTTTATATTTTGCAATCACAACTCCCCTTTTTTGAGTATAAGTTGGATTATTTTTTACGTCAAGTACTGATTGGCTTCACCACTTAATCCAGCTTATACACCACTTAATCCAGCCTCAGCGAAAAAAGTACTTGTAATTTAAAATCCCCCATGATATAATCAACTTCGCGGAAGTGTAGCTCAGCTGGGAGAGCACCTGCTCGACAAGCAGGGGGTCGTTGGTTCGAGCCCAATCACTTCCACGAATAAACCCTTGTAACACACCATTTTTGGATGTTACAAGGGTTTAATTATTACGACGATACCCTATGTTGTTGCCAGTTCTTTTACTTTACTCATCGCTTTCTTCACCGGTGGAAGGAATAATATAACGATTGTTATTATTGCCTCCGGTAAAATATAAGTCAGATTGTAACTAAGTGATGCAATACTACCCCCGACTATCCCCATTTCGGTTACATCGATAAAGAAGATGACTCCGGTCAGGGAATGGAAGATAAAACGGGCAAAAACAGCAACCGAATATCCAATTATCAAGCCATATTTTTTGTCTTTAAAAATACCGGACAAACCTAATGCACCAAATGCCAAGACATAATCGATAATAGGCTGCATGGGATGAATAACCACCGGTTTTTGCAAGAATTGCAATACTCCATAGGCAACTGCTGCCATCAAGCCAACTTTCAGACCATACCAGTATCCGATCAAGCAGATAAACATCATACTGAATAAAGTCATCGAGCCACCCATTGGCATGCTGGCGATTTTTATGTACGAAGCGACATAACCCAGTGCCAGCGCCATTCCGCAAAAAGCAAGTGTTTTTGCGAGTTTGTTTTTAAAAATAGTCATAAAAAAACCTCCTTTGTATAATCACCGTCGGCTGCGAAGCAGACGTTAGGAAGCTCTGATTTTCCATGCGAAACAAACTACATGGTTTAATCATCTTTCCTACGCCGGTACTAACCGGATCAGGTATGAGGGACTCTCTCAGCGTTTTACGAAAACGTTAGTTTTCGTTTTGGCACCCCTAGTGATTATCGTTATTTAGTTACTGTTAAACTATATGATATGAATCATAATCTGTCAAGAAATATTTTTCAACCCAAGATGCGCGGCAATCTTCTGCTTCACATTCATAGAGGTAAACGGTTTGGTTATATAATCAGCCGCTCCCAGGGCAAAACCTTTTGCTTTCGCTTCCGGGTCACTGAGACCGGAAATAAAGATGACAGGAATATGCTGTGTTTTTTCGGATGCTTTTAGGCGCGTAATTACTTCATAACCGTCGATATCAGGCATGATTATATCGAGCAAAATGATATCGGGCAAAAGTTTTTCCGCTGTTTCAACTGCATCAAGCCCATTTTTATCCGTATAAATATTGTAAACACCTTCCAAAATATGCGCCAGTGCTTTAATATTCATACTCTCGTCATCAACGATGAGGATATTATGTTTTTTATCCATGGTTTCCTCCATCGGAGCTTTCTTCACCGCTCTTGGTTCACTTAGCAGGGGACTAAGTTCGGTCAAAACCGCATTTAACTCCTTTTCAAGCAGATTCATTACTTCCGCTTGCGGGATTTCACCTTTTGCCAATACCGCTTCAAGTGATATTGCGATAGTCTGTAATGCTATTTTGCCAATTTGTCCGGCATTACTTTTCAGTGAATGGACAAGACGGTGTGCCAGTTTTAGGTCATTTACCTCAACTGCCGCCACGATTTCGTCATATTTTGTCTGATAGTTTTCAGCAAAAATCGCCTTTAACTCTTTTTGAATCTCAGTTGATTCCTGTTCATGCTCATCTTTGTCAATCATAACACTGGCAACCGGTTTTAAATGTCTTAGGAGTGTACGCCATAATTCCTGCGAGGTAAAGGGTTTGCCGAGACTGTCCGGCATCCCGTGCTCCTTGTATCTTTCCAGCTCCCCTGCCATTACGTTTGCCGTTACCGCCACAATCGGGGTTCCGGTATTAAGCGCATTTATTTTCTTCGATGCTTCGATACCATCCATTACCGGCATGAAAATGTCCATGAGAATCAGGTCATATGGTTTTTCATTTCGATAAATACGTTCTAGCACTTTATCCACGCCAACTTTGCCATTTTCCGCTATCTCAACATTCAATCCGACATTGCCAAGATGTTCGCAGATGACCTGTTGATTCATGACATTATCGTCACAAACGAGTACCAAACCCTCAAAGTTCGGTTTTTCTACCAAACCATGATGGGTATAACCTTCGTTATTTTCACTGACTTCGACGGTATCGAATTCCAGTTCAAAACTAAATTTGCTGCCAACTCCCGGTGTACTTTCAACTTTAAGCTCCCCACCCATCATTTTGATAATGTTATTAACTATCGTCAGCCCAAGTCCGGTGCCGCCATAATTCCGGGTTGTGCTGGAATCTGCTTGGATAAAAGGTTCAAAGATTCTTTGCACTTGCTCAGGGCTCATGCCAATACCTTCGTCCCGTACTTCAAAGTATGCAACTGCTTTTCCATCATCGGTATTGGTGATAAAAGATGAAAGCCTGACTATCGAAGTAAGGTCGATTGCTCCCCCGTTATCGGTAAATTTAATTGCATTGGAAAGTAGATTCATCAATGCCTGATAAAGCCGGAGTGGGTCACCGACTAGCAATTTTTCCGGCGAAAGCTCAGCATAAACGCGGAGTTCCAAACCCTTTTCGTTCATTGTCGGCAGGATGACCGACTGACACCGGGCAATAACATCGCGCAGGTCAAAAGGAATATGTTCCAGTTCCATTTTGCCCGACTCTATTTTTGATATATCCAAAATATCATTAATAATATTAAGCAACCATTTCGTTCCATCGGCTATCCGTTCCAAGTAACTCTTAATTTGCGGATGGGTATTTTCATTATCCAAAGCCAACTCGGCAAAACCAAGGATACTGTTCATCGGGGTACGGATTTCGTGGCTCATTACGGCAAGGAAGTCTGACTTCGCTTTATTGGCGGCTTCCGCGCTTTCCAGTTGCTGCCGGTCAGTGATATCATCATAATAACCCTCAATCAGATATGGGGTTCCATCCTCTTTCATTTCGATTACCCGGCTGCGCTCCCAAATCCATTTTTCTTTGCCATCCGCCGTCTTAACCCAATATGTATTCTCATATGGTAAACCATAAGCTAAGGTCTGCGAACTTAACTCATGCATTTTTTCAGCATCTTCATCACTGATGATATTGAGATAATCTACCGCACTTTTTCCAATTAATTCCTCTGCCGGAATGCCAAATAAATCCTTGCTTCCTTCGCTGACAAAGGTATAGGTATAATCGGGTGGATCATAGTACTGCCGGAAGACCATTCCGGGTAGGTTGTTTATAATTGCTTCTATCCGTTTATTGGCATCCGAAATGGTCGCATCCAGCTCACGGCGGTGGATGGCGTTTGCCATGATATAACTAATTGACTGTAGGATACTAAGTTCATCTTCGGATAATGTACGGGATTTGCTAAGGTCATTGATACAGCAGAAACCCCAGAGTTTATTTTGGATAAAAATGGGGATAAATAGTACTGATTTCACCCCAAACGGAGCAAGGAAATCGCGGTCTCCCTGCGATAATTCATTAACCGGACCCTTTATTATTTCATTATTGGCAAATCTTTTTTCCCAATCGGGTGAATCAGCGTAACGGAAAACAGGCTGGGTATCCCCGGTTATGTCCCGCCAGATATCTTGAATCGACATCCCTTTTTTACTGTGCCAATGATACCTCATGGTTCCGTGAAGCTCATTTTTTATCATCGTATTCTGCCAGATTTCAATTGTATCAAGATTAATGAAGCGTCCTAGTGTTTTTAAGCTTTCTGTCACTGACGCATGGAAAGTATGGCTATCCTCATACGTGAGTAGGGCATGGGCGGCCTGGTTTACTGTCGCGAGAAGTTTGTCGCGGTATGCCATCAAAAGACGTGATTTCCGCGCCCGTAAATATGCAACAGTCAAAATTATGATAACTACGGTTGAAGTCACGGCAGCGAGAAAAATCCACGGTCTCTGCGCCAGCCTTCTGGCTTCGGATATTTGCAAGCGGTAATCGTAAGTCTTCTGCATCCAGCGGTTGGCAATCCCATCGACATTAATCAACCGCAGGGATTTATCAACAATTGATTGTAAATGATGTTCATTTTTGTTGTACGCAAATCTTGTTTCAATCGGTTGGTCAAATACCATATTTGCCTTAAAACCTGCTCGTTCCTGCAAGTGGGTTAAAAACATCAAACGCCTTTGCGTACTCATTACAATTTCTACTTCGCCATCGTCCAAAGCGGCAAAAGCGTCTTCAATACTGTTAAATTCCACAAAATCATGGTGATTGGGAAACCATGACCGAAACATCACCGCTGGAGTGGTATTGCGGGCAATGCCTACTTTTTTATTAAAAATATCGTTGATGGAAATATCAGGATATTCGGATTTTGATAATAAAGCATAATAGTCATTGAGAATCAGCGTATCCGACCAGACGACCACTTCCTCCCATTCAGCTGTCCGTCCCAACTCCGGAATAAGAAGCGCTTCCCCATTATGAAGCAGTTCCCTAATAACCTGAAAATTGGCCGGCTCGTGGATAATATCAAACTCAAGACCCGTCAGCTTCGTTATTTCATCAAGTACTTCAAAATAAATACCCTGCCACTCATCATCCCTCGCATTATAGAATGAAACCGGATAATTGGTCATAAGGGCGGCTATCGGAATAACCGGATTATCTTTTATGTAATCACGTTCTTCTGCGGTAAGCCACATTGACATCTTGTAATTTCGAAAATCTTGGTAACCAAGGCGGTAAATATGGTCGAGATAACTGCTTGCTCCATTATCAAAGGCTTTGTCAACTACCGAGATAATCGGAGCAAGCTCCGGATTTGTTGTTGCCATCGATACTTGATTGAAGACTAACGGCAGGAAGTTTTCGATTACGACGCTTTCGTCACCGATAAAATGAATCGTTGAAGAGCTGATGGTAATAATTGCATCGGCAACACTATTTTCCAGCATTTCATATGCATGGTCATAATTCTTGGCCCATACAACCTCATATGGGTAAAATTGCGGTACTTGTGAAACAATACCAGCCAACGGTGTATTCTCAATAAAAGCGTAACGCAGGGGGCGTTCGAGGACGATATGGTCAAGGCACATAGCCGCGAGGAGCCGGATGGAAATAAACTGGCGGGTTGCAATCGTACTGGTCATAAAATGAGTATTCATACGGTCGGGCGTCGGCATAATATTTCCGGAAAAATCCAAATCGCCGGTACCCAATTGCCTTACCATATCTGCGCCTTCAAAAACTTCAATCTTAAAGGGAATTCCAAAAAGCTCAGTCAGCCAATCGCAGAATAACGCCGCATAACCACCTATCTCGCCATTTTCCATTGGAAATGCTTCAGTTGAAAGGATCATACCATAAGAAAAAGAATCGTATTTATCTTTTAAAGTCTCAATTGCTTTGATTTCGGTTTCGGTTATATCAGGAATGTCCAGATAAGAAGAAAAATATGTCATTTCTTCCGGCGGCTCACTGATGGAGCCATTATTACATGCTGAAAGCCATATCAATACAAGCGCTACCAAAATAACGCGCAAAAATTTTCGACACAATTTCATTCCAAAGACCCTCCCTTGGTACAATCATCATTCGTGATTGGACTATTAGTGTAACATATAATTAAGGAAATTACAAGCATGAAGAGATTTTCTAATGCTCTAATACTCATACTTCGTCTTTCTGGTCTATCAGGATGTATTATAGTGAGATAACTTCACCCAATGCAAAGGAGTAAATGAGCTTCTCTTTCACTTTTTTGCCGGTTAACTGTTCCAGTGCTTCTTGGTAATAAGTAAGCTGCGTTTCATAACGGGTGATAAGTTCCGCTTTTGTTTTGACTGCATCGGACTTGTAGTCGATGATGATAAGTCCGTCTGCTTCCTCAAAGAAAACATCAATAATCCCTTGTACCAGTATCGTTTCCGCTGATGGTAAATCCGGATTTAACCGATTGGCATCGATACCAATAACAAATGGTTGTTCTTTGTAAAGTTGGTTAGTCTGCGCGGCAACAATGAAGCGGTGGGCAAGTGGAGAAAGCTGGGTGCCTGTGGTAAAAAATGCCATGATTTTATTTAGTGAAACGGCATCTTTATATTCCGCTGATAAGAAACCATTTTCGATTGCTTTATCGATTTGGCTGTTTATTTCAGTTTCGATTATGGTTCTTATGTCGGATACCACTCCCCCATCATTTGCCTGCGCTATCACTTTGCCCAATCTGGCAAAATCTATCAACTCCATGACCCGGTGATACGCACTGCCACGGGCTGAACCACTTGATACTGTGGTATCATGTGTAGTTTCCGTCATAAACTTAGGAATGTATGGGACTATCTCCGGCTCTTCAAACATCTGCCAGTTAAAAATATCACCCATTCCGTCACCCTCAACTTGAATAACATCCGTTTTCAAACTCGCCCGCTTAAGTTCTGACACTGTTGTCTTGGCATAAAGTCCGGCAAGATTTGCGTGTGGGTAAGGTTTTGCGAATTTTTCTGACAGTTGTGTCACTTTTGTATGTGAGCTTGATGTGTCGTTTTGGGAGCTTATTTTACCTGCTTGTCCAAATCTGAGATTTGCAAGCAGGACATCCCGGCGGTGATTTATATCAATAATCTCATTTATTGCTTCGGAAACCAAATCACCCGGTATCCAAATCCGTGTTGAAAAGATATCCTTACCCGCTTCTGATAAAATAAGTGGCATTAATAATTCCAAAAAATTACCGGTGGAAACCATACGTAAAAATGATGGGCGTTGATTATTTATATCCGGCGACGGTATCTTTTTCGTTAATCCAGTCAAAATCAACTTCTCTTTCGCCCTGGTCATTGCCACGTAAAGTATCCGTAACTCTTCACCAAGGCTGTCCAACTTGATTTTTTTGCTGACGACATTCTTACGGGTGCTTTTCCGCCGTACCCGCAATTGGGGATCAATATAATCTACCCCCAACCCCAAATCTACATCCATACAAAGAGTACCAAAACTGTCCATCAAATTAATCCGTTTATGTAATCCAGCGACAAAACAAACCGGAAACTCCAGACCTTTACTTTTGTGGACACTCATAATACGAACCAAGTCCGCTTGCTCGTCAAGAATATTTGCTTCACCATAATCAACATCATATTTCTCTAATTGCTCTATATAACGCACGAAATGGAAAAGCCCATAATAACTGGTTTCGGCAAATGATGCTGCTTTTTTTAGCAACATTTCCAGATTGGCAATCCGCTGTTCGCCATCGGGTCGGACAGCGATATGGTGATAATATCCGCTTTCGATGACCAACTCCCTTAATAATTCGGCGATGGGGGTGTAGATGGCTTTGTGGCGGGTAACATCGATAAAGTGGAGGAAGTGCGTAATTTTATCGGATAATTTAATTCCGGATGAGATTGCGGGTCGGAGCCCGCAATGACGGAACTTATCATCGGATTGGAATCCGCAATGACCACCTGCATCGTCATTGCGGACTTGATCCGCAATCTCCCGATTGTATTCATTCAGCTTCTCATACAACCCGCCGCTTTTCTCCCCACTTGCTTTAATTACCGCGATTTCCTCATCATTAAATCCACCAAAAAACGACTTCATCACCCCAAACAACGGAATATCTTGATGGGGATTATCCAAAATATTAATCAATTGCAAAATCGTCTGAATCTCCGAAGTCGCAAAATAACCCGTCCGCGCCGAAGTCAGTGCCGGAATCCCTTCTTCATTTAAGACTTTCTTAAATACCTCGTCCCACTCTTTCGTTGTCCGTAAGAGGATCACTATATCACGGTAAGTTACCGGACGCAAAACTCCGGTTTTCTTGTCGGTTACTTTAAAATTCCCAACCATTTCCCGAATCCGCCGGGCTATCATCCGCGCTTCAAGCTCTTTTTTCGAATCAGACAAAAACTCGGCTGTAAGTGGTTCATCCGCCCCTTCATCACTTAAATCAAGTAACATCAATTCTGCCCGATTTTCTTCGCCATTTTCGGGATAAACGGCACCGGGATAAAGAGCTGCTTTAGCATCGTATTCGATTCCCCCAAGGGATTTCTGCATTATTTTTTCAAAAAGATAGTTCACACCAGATAAAACATCGTTCCGGCTGCGGAAGTTTTGGTTTAGGTCAATGCGGACGTTAGGGGAAGGAGATTCCGCATAGCAACCATACTTCTCCATGAAAATTTCTGGGCGGGCAAGACGGAATTTATAGATACTCTGCTTCACATCCCCAACCATAAAACGGTTATAACGCCCTTCATCCTCAGCAGAAATGCTTTGCAACAAAAGCTCCTGTACTTGGTTGCTATCCTGATACTCGTCAGTCATCACGGTGACAAAGTGCTTTTTCAATTCCTTTGCAACAGCCGATGGTTCTAAGCCTGCCTCGGTCTTTTCCCACAAAATATCAAGGGCAAAATGCTCCATATCTCCGAAATCAATAATATTTTTCTCCCTCTTTGCCTTATCAAGCCGACGTTTGTAATCAAGCACAAGGTCAAGTAATGTCACCACGGCGGGATGGATTTTTGCCATTATCTCGCTTATTTTCTCAGGAGATAAGCGGAAAAAGTCTTCATAAGTCTCGTTAATGGTGTCTTTTACAAGATTACGCAGATTTTTGACTTGCTCACGTTTCTCTGGGGATACGCTGTCGTCTTTCTTTGAAGGTAAGCGCGCAAAATTGACTGTTTCGAAATGAATCTGGTAATTTATGTAGGATGATAATTGTGGGCTTTTCGCATCATTATTTAATAATCCTTTCAGCATCCCCAATTCAGTTTCCAGCAGTTCACCATACATATATGGCCCATCCGCTTCGCTACAAATATCGATGGCTTTTTCTAACTCGCAAATACAACCTTTGAGGATATTTTCTGTGTAATCAAGAAGATATTTCATCCACGGACTCTGAATTGCTTCATAATCCCCCTTCCGCTCCCGAAACCAGTCCTCCGGCCAAGGAAAACTCATCGCCATTTGATAAAGTTTCTCGATATAATCCTCCAAAATGCTATCATTACTTCCGGTCGTAAAATACTCAACACAATTCAAAAAATCGACATCCTTACTACAGTCCGCTTCGCTGGATGTTCGGCTCATTTCGCGGGACGATTCATACCAATCCTCAAGCAAATCAGCAACTACCTCTTTTTTTAACAACTTCAATTCACCTTCATCAGCAACATGATAACCAGGGTCAAGCCCGATAGCATGAAAATGATTGCGTAGAATAAAGAGACAAAAACTGTCTATCGTCGTAATCTGGGCATTATGAAGCAAAGTTATCTGCTTCTGTAAATGAGTATTTTCCGGATCTGATTCCAGCTTCCTACTAATCGCCTGACCAATCCGCTCACGCATCTCCCCAGCGGCGAGATTAGTAAATGTGAGAACAAGTAAACGGTCAATATCAACCGGATTCTCACCATCACTCACCATCTTTATAATACGCTCAACTAAAACAGCCGTTTTGCCAGAACCAGCCGCCGCTGAGACAAGGATATTTTTTCCCCGTATATCAATAACAGATTGTTGGTCAGGTGTATAATTCATACATCCCCCTCTCGCATCAAATCAAGCACCTCATCCCACTTAAGCACCTTAAGCTTCCGCGTACCATACCCCGGCAACCGCAAATCAAACCCACAAACAAACTTGAACCCGCAATACTTGCACCCAGTCTCCCCCTTACTCTCATATGGATTCATAGCAATATCCCCCCCATTAATCGCCCCCCCCATCGCCTTTATTTTCCGATTAACGAAATCTGACAAAACCGCAAAATCCTCCACCCCCAACACACTGGAATTACTAGTAAAAGCCCCATCCTTTTTACGTGCTACCGGAATGACTGAGGACTTACTCGTAAAATCACGATCGAGCCGTTTAATTATCCCCTCATCCTCATTCACAATCCCAGTCATTTTCAGCTTCTCCAAAAGCCTCTGCTCCAGCTCCACAGGATTAAGTTCCGCTTCCTCACTAAGCATTGGATCCGAAACATGATAATAAAGAACAGCCGCCGGAATAACATTTTTGTGCGGATAAGACAACCTTGCCTTCTCTACCGCGACATTCAAATAAACAATCAATTGCAACTGCAACCCATAATACAAAGCAGCCAAGTCAAAAGTCCTATGACCTGATTTGTAATCAACAACCTTTACATACACATCACTATCCGTTTCACAAATATCAATCCGGTCAATCTGCCCCCTGAGAGTCATCTTTTCATCCGGTGATAACGAAACATCAGTAAACCCGGCTTCAAAAAACTCCGGCTGGAACTCTCCTTGCTTTAACTGCTGACGTAAAGTCCGCACTGTCCTAAGCATAATTCGGTAAATCCGGCTAATCATCTGCTCATTCCGCGCACTTCCGAACAAAATAGTTTCCCCATACTGGGCAGCGTAACTATCAACTGCTTCCCGAAGCAAACGCTCTCCATCCTCGTCAGAAAAGTCGAACCATGTCAAATGTTGTTCTGCAAGTTTTCCTGCAAAGATTTCCAATACTCCATGATAGACTATCCCCAAATCGACTGCTTCAAAAGCATATTCCTCCCTTTCCCTAAGTGCAAGACCATATTGCAAAAAATGGGAATAAGCACAACCGGCATAGCTCTCCAGCCGACTGATACTACTGCCCAATAAACTGCCATAAACTAAATCCGCGACTTCCTTGGTCAACGGCTTGTGCGAGTAATATTTAAAAGCCTGCTCCAATAAACTTTCCAAGATACGGTTATACTTTTCATCATCCCGATAAATATTGCCCAAGACAGTCAATATCTCAAAATAAGAATCCGGTATCTCGGAAAAATCCCCACCTGTTTCATAACGCCCACTATCAAATTCACTGCCATTTTTGCTAATAACGTAATTCCTTAGAGATAACGCAAAAGTATCCAAACTATCAGCAAATCCATATATCTGCTTAAATGTTAACTTATTTTCGATAATATCGACTTTCAAGTCAGGAAAAAGCTTTTTCATCGTCTCAATCAGATAAGAAGGACGCAGACTTTTCCCCTCGCTGTCAACCCGGGCATAAGACAGATACAAACGCTCTGATGGTTTGGTCATGTTCATATAAAGATACAACCTCTGGATATACATCTTCTGCCGGGGTGTCGGGGACAGCTCCCATGATGATTCCTTAAGAAATTCGCGGTCCAAATCAGAAATCAAACCTCCCCTACTATTACTGACCGGAATGTTACCATCATTTACTCCGAGGAAAAAGAGGAAACGGACTTGGCTAAGCCTGGTCCTTTCCATGTCACCAACTACAACACGGTCGATATTTTGGGGGATAGTGCCGACTTTTATTTCACTTAGACCAGCATCAAAGATATCAGCAAACTCTTTTAATGTCATTGCTTCGTCCTTTAACAGACTATATATCTGGTCCAATAAATCCATTACCAAACGGTAAATCTGGCTGTATTCCTTTGCCCTGACAAGGTCACCGGACTGGACGAAACTTTCCTCATAAGCCTTTAGTTTTTGCTGGATACGCCCGGCAACAATAAACTCATACAAAGATTTGATGATGTCCCCGGCAGTTTTCGGTTTTTGATCAAATGGTGCCAGGCTTACAATTATTTTCTCCCTTGTCTTGTTAAGGTCTGCCAGTTTTTCACTATATTCACCCTCCCGCCAAAGCGAAAGACGGCGTACAAATAAATCGTGATACTTCTTACGTCCCTTGATACCGCATCCAATCACATAATTTTCAAGTTTGTCAATTTCGGCAAAAGACAAATCAACGAAACCGCTCCGTAAGAAATGGAATACCGCCTCGTAATTATAGTTGTTGTTAACCACCCTGATTGCTGACCGGATAAACTCCGTAAAAGGATTCAATAAAATACCCTTCGTCTGGTCAAGATAAATCGGAATACCATATTTGTTCGCCTCACGCTCAAGTATCCCGGAGTAAGCACCCATATCAGCCGTTACGATTGCGATATCACGGTATGAATAACCGTGGTCCATGGTCAAATCTTTGATTTTCAGGCAGGTTTCACGGACTTCAGCCGTTATAGAAGGGGCTTCCATAATATGGATGGCGCGTGAAACATCGCCGGAAATAATAGAACAATTGTTATTCTTATCAGTTGAAGTGTCATTAACATATGAAACCAGCGGGTAACGAAACAGGTGTTTTTCCAAGTGAAGCATTTCATGGTTGATTTTCCCTTTGATGCTTAAATCATGATTTGTGGTTCCAACCGATTCAGACAATAAAAATCGCTTTGGATTTTCATCATATAGACATATATCCTTTTGCCGTTTAACTTTTGCCTCGACCGCTAGTTTGGATAAGTCACTAACCATCTTCCCGGTTAAATAAAATAACGATTGCTCCTTTATTTCATTTCCTTTTTCATATTCCTCTTTTCCCATCAAAACTGATACAATTACTTGGTCGGCAAGTAACATCAATTCCTTGATAACCTTGTTCTGCAGGGGAGTGAAACCGGTAAATCCGTCGAAAATAACCACACTGTCCCGGATGACCACTGATTTATGCAAGGAAGCCCGTAAAAGATCAAGGGTCTCCTCGGTGGTAATGAATTTGTCCCGGATATATTCAAGAAAAGCTTCATAAAGACGGTGCAGATCTCTTAATTTGGCAGATAAAGCGCCACGGTTATCGGCATACTCGATCATCTTCTTAAGCTCCGCAGGAGAAATTGTATATTGCATAAACTCGGATAATGCTGATTTAACCTCGGCAATATAACCCGGTTTATTAAGGTTTTTACCAATAATCGGTAACTCAGCGGAAATATCAGATGCTATTTTACGCAGGATTAAGCTCTTCCCGGTATCATCAAGGACTGCCAACTTACCCGCTCCTACTTCCTCAAAGATACGAAATGAAAGGCGTCCAAAACTAAGAACCTCAATATTTAAGATGCCACGGTGGGGATGAAGTTTGACCAGCTCCATCTGGGTGTGCATCGTAAATTGGTCAGGGACAATAATCAGAAAGCGTTTCCGTGGATTGGCAAGCGCCCATTCGATTAAATCGCGATTTAGTTTCCAACTTTTTCCAGAACCGGCGGCTCCGAAGTAGAATTTTAAACTCATGAATTAATAATACCTGTTTGGGTGTATCAAAAAACGGACTTTCACAGTTCCTCTATCATTTCTTTGAGAGAAGGAAAAATATAGTGCGGTTTAATCTCCGATTTTTCCACATCCTCCATCGTAGCTTCACCGCTTAAGACCAAAATCCCCGTCATTCCATTATTTACTCCGGCATAAACATCTGTATAAAGGCGGTCGCCAACCATCGCCGTGCGCTCTCTCACTGCTCCGGTACGTTCCAGCATATAGTCCATAATCTCATGGTTCGGTTTGCCGATTATATAATCGGGATAACGGAAAGATGATGCCTGGATAAAAGCGTGGATAGCCCCGGCATCAGGGATAAATCCGTTTTCGATCGGACAATTAAAATCAGGATGGGTCGAGATATACGGAAGTCCCGCACGGACGAAATCGCATACAACACACATTTTTTTATAGTCTAGCGAGGTATCAAAACCAACGACAATAACATCCGGCTTTTTATCTTCAAGATTAATTCCTGCTTCCAAAAACTCCATCTTCAACATTTCATTACCCAGTAAAAATACTTTTCTTCCCGGATATTCACGCTTAAGATAATGGATTGTTGCTTGTCCGGAGGTCACCATTTTTTCTTTATCGACCGGAAAACCCATCTCCGCAAGCTTTTCAACATATGTATCCGCGTTTTTTGATGAATTGTTTGTCAAGTAAACATATTGCTTTCCCAACCGCTCAAGCTCCCGGATAAAATCTAATGCGCCATCGATTAAGGACCCACCAAGATAGATTGTCCCGTCCATGTCCAAAGCATAACAATCGATGTTTTTCAGCAGTCCCGCCATGTGGTTTTCCTTTACATTTAAATATTTTGTCACATCTTAGTGTACCACGAAATAACAGAACCCGCAAATTCATATTGCCATTTTCCACCCAATATGATAGAATTACATTTCGCCAATAAACATCTGCTACACAACTGGGGGCAAACCTTGATTAAATTCGAAAACATCAGCAAAACATACAAAATCGCAAAACGTGAACCGGGACTTAAAGCGGCCTTTAAATCGCTTATTAAACGCGAGTATACAAAGATAGAAGCGCTCAAAAATGTTTCTTTTTCGATTAACCGGGGTGAAATTGTCGGTTATATCGGTCCGAATGGAGCGGGTAAATCCACAACCATCAAGATTTTGAGCGGAATTTTGGTACCCACCAGCGGAAATTGCAAAATTCTTGACCGGACACCGTGGGAAAACCGGATCACACATGTCAAAAATATCGGCGTTGTCTTCGGTCAGCGTTCACAGTTGATGTGGGACATACCGGTGCTTGATTCCTTTGAATTATTGCGTGATATTTACCGGGTTCCGGTATCAGTATACAAAAACAATCTTGACGAGCTTGTTTCTATTTTCAATTTAGACGAGTTCATTAGTACCCCTGTGCGCCAATTGAGCCTTGGGCAAAGGATGCGCTGTGAAATCGCCGCTTCTTTATTACATAGTCCGCAAATTCTTTTCCTCGACGAACCGACAATCGGTTTGGATGCAGTATCAAAAGTCGCCATCCGCAATTTTATCAAAAGAATAAACAAAGAACATGATGTAACCGTCATGCTGACCACGCATGATATGGGTGATGTTGATGCTTTAACTGACCGGGTCATGTTAATCGGCAAAGGACAGCTTTTATATGATGGCAGTTTCACTCAAATGAAAGCCAAATACAATACTGAAAAACAAGACATTGAAATCAAGTCAAGACCGATTGAAGAAATAATGGCTGATGTTTACAAGGATTATTCGATATGAAGATGCTTTATTTTGTCAAACCGTATATTTCCCTTTTGCGTGTCCGCTTTCTCAATGGTTTACAATACCGCGCTGCCGCTATTGGTGGCTTAACCACGCAGATTTTTTGGGGGTTTATGTTGATTTTTATTTTCCGGGCTTTTTATGGCGGCGCGGACAGTTCCGGTGGTTTTTCATATCAGGATTTGGTCACTTATATCTGGTTACAGCAGGCTTTTCTCATTTTTCAAATGCTATATGATTGGGACGGTGAGCTACTCGATATGATTACGTCCGGCAGTATTAGTTATGAATTATGCCGTCCGGTCAATCTGTATCAGGTCTGGTATGTAAAACTTTTATCAAAAAGGCTGGCAAGTGGAACATTACGCTTTTCCCCGATTATTATCATCGCTTTCATGTTACCGGCTCCGTTCAATCTCTCACTGCCAGAGAGTCCTGTTTCACTGATGCTCTTTCTCCTGACTTTATTTCTTGGTTTGTTTTTGCTTGTTGCTATTTCAATGTTGATATATATTTCGATATTTAAAACGATGTCCCCGATTGGCTCAATTACGATTTTTAGTATAATCGGGGAATTTTTCTCCGGACACACTATTCCTATTCCACTTATGCCGATATGGTTGCAGGAAGTATGTATGCTTCTGCCTTTCCGCTGGTGTGTCGATTTTCCCCTGCGGACTTATTCAGGACATATCGGAACCAACGAAGCAGTATTTGGTATTATGATTCAGTTGTTATGGATTATTGTCTTTATTATAACCGGGGCGGCGTTTATGAAACGGGTTACCCGCTTATCCGTTGTGCAAGGAGGGTGATATGGGTTTGTACCTTAAATACGTTTACTACTTAATTAAATCACAATTCCAATACAAAGCTTCCTTTGTGATGATGATTGTTGCTCATTTCATCGCTCCTTTTGCATCTTTAGCCGGTATCTATTTTTTGTTTGAGCGTTTCGGAAATATAGACGGATGGACACTTTATGAGGTATTCATTTGTTATGCCGTCATCGGTATGTGTTACTCTGCTTCTGAATGTTTTGCCCGTGGTTTTGACAAATTCCCCGACTTCATCAGGTCTGCATCATTTGACCGGATTTTGGTTCGCCCGAGGGGAACTGTCCTACAGATACTTGGTTCGGGATTTGATATCAAAAGAATCGGTCATTTCATCCAAGCAGTTTTTGTGCTCATCATTGCTATAATCCATGCCGATATATCTTGGGATTTTGTCCGGGTTGTAATGCTCATTAATATGATAATCGGTGGTGCGGTTATTTTTTCCGGGGTTATGATGTTGCAGGCAACAGCGGCATTTTGGACTATCGAAGGGCTTGAGGTTGCCGTTATTTTTACCCACGGCATCAGGGAGCACGCCAGTTATCCGCTAAATATATTCCCCCGCTTTATTACGGTCTTTTTCACCTTTATCATTCCTTTCGGGACGATTAATTACCTTCCACTTCAATATCTGGTGGGAAAAGTTGGGGGAGTTGGTTGGCTTTATGCCTTTTTGCCCCTGCTTGGAGCGATGTTTATTGTACCATGCCTATTTATCTGGCGCTTTGGGGTCAGTAAGTATTCGTCAGCCGGGTCATAATATCTACTTCTAAACAAAGCAAAACAGCAACCCGGAGGCTGCTGTTTTTTTCGAATTTATTTTTACCTAATCATCATCAAACTTATAATCTTTACCCGGTAGTATCGCATTCATGATGATACCTACCAAAGCACCGGTGGCTAGACCGGAAAGCCCGATTGTCGTTCCACCAACATTGAAAGCAATCGCTCCGGCGGCACTGTAATGGACACCGATTGAAAGAACGAGGATAATTGCGGCGATGATTACATTACGGCTCTTTTTGAAGTCAACCTGGTGTTCAACAACATTGCGGACACCAACAGCGGCAATCATACCATAAAGAATCAAGGAAACGCCACCCATGGTTTCGACCGGGATTGTGTAAATAACTGCGCCAAGCTTGGGTGAGAAAGCAAAGAACATCGCAAAACATGCGCCGATGCGGATAACACGAGGGTCATAAACCTTGGTCAGGTTAAGGACACCAACGTTTTCGCTGTATGTAGTATTGGCAGGGGCACCAAACAAAGCTGCGACGATTGAAGCAAGACCATCACCAAGCATGGTGCGGTGTAGGCCGGGGTCTTTGATATAATTTTTGCCGACACTGGATGAAATCGCGGACATATCACCAACGTGCTCAACGATTGTTGCCAAGGCTATCGGGGTAATTGTGATAACAGCAGTAAGTAAAAGCCCGGTATCTACATTTCCTCCACTAAAGATAGAGAAAACCGTATAATCCCATTTAATCGGCAATCCAACCCAGGAAGCTTCCTTAACCATCGTCCAGTCAACCGCTCCGGTTACAGCGGCAACCGCATAAGAAGCTATGATACCGATAATAATCGGGATGATTTTCATCATGCCTTTTGCCCAGATATTACAAACAATAACTACCACAATCGCGATAATCGCCAGCCACCAATTACCGTTTGAATAAGCACCGATGGAATTTTCAATCGCTATTGATGATAAAATCAAACCAATCGAAATAACAATCGGCCCGGTGACTATCGGTGGGAAGAAACGCATGACTTTGCTCGCGCCATATACTTTTATCAAACCGGAGACAATCAAGTAAACCATACCGGCAAATACGACACCAAAGCTGGCATAACGCAGCAGGCTCATTTCTCCACCCGGGGCAATTGCGGCATACCCGGCGAGGAAAGCAAATGATGAACCGAGGAAAATCGGCACTTTTCCTTTGGAAATAAAATGGAACAACAGTGTACATAATCCGGCAAATAGTAAAGTCGTTGATACATCGAGACCGGTTATTAGTGGTACAAGAACTGTTGCTCCAAACATTGCAAACATATGTTGCGCACCTAGAATCACCATCTTTGGTGTTCCTAGTTGCCTGGCGTCCATTATCCCATCGACGTCAGGCGTATTCAGTTGTTGTTTACTCATACTTTCTCCTCCTGAAATTATTGTAGAATTGGGTGAGTACATATCCACCCTCGTTCTAATATAAAGAAAAAGTACAAGCTCGTCAAGCTGAAATTTATAAGTTTATATAAATTATTTCATTTTTGGTTTAAAAAAGATTCCGGTTAAATAACCTAGAATCAGGGCCGCACTGATACCAACCGCTCCTGCCTTGAATCCCCCAACAAACAAGCCCATAAAACCATCTTTATCAACCGCCTCTTTGACCCCGTCCATCAAAACATGCCCAAATCCAAGTAAAGGTACAGTCGCCCCGGCTCCGGCAAATTCAATAAATGGTTTGTACAAATTAAAGAAGCTTAAGACCGCACCAAAACATACTAACATTACCATGATGCGTCCGGGCATCAGCTTAGTTTTTTCCAGCAGGATTTGGATTACCACACATATCAACCCGCCTACCCAAAAAGCATTAATAAAATCGATCATTTTTATACCCCTGTCCGCTATTGGCGGACTCTAAATCAATAGTTGAAAACGCTTTCCTTTCAACATCGCTCCTGTTGTTTGCAATCCGGCTGACCAGATCATCCATCCGTACTTTATTTGTGATTGTTTCGGCTTCCGTGATAACCAACTGCCGCTCGAAGTCACTCATTTCGCCATAAGCGGCGGAAGCTTGAGTATTTGAGGCAAGGCCTAACGCGAGACCCAAAGGGATGTTTTCATACTCCATATATGTTCCTCCATATATGGTAGTATGGGCAGGCTTGTATGCTTTTATACTAGTCTTTCATGCAGTTCCTTGACAATTTCTTTGACCGATTTTCCATCACAGTCGATGGTTATCTGGGCATATTTTTCATATAATGGCTCACGCTTGGCAAATACATCTTCCAAAGTCTCACCATTATCGCAGACAACACCACGTAATTCCAAATCATCGACCCGCTTGATGATTTCCCTGAATGACAGCTTTAAATAAACAATATCACCAATACGGTTAAAGTGTTCCATCGCATCATTACCAAATACGGCACTCCCCCCGGTGGCAATTACTTTATTGCGGGCATTCATAGTGGCATTAATAAAGTTTTCCACTTCAAGGAAACCTTCCGGACCACTTTCAAAGATAATGTCGCTCAATTTTTTGCCACAGTTTTCTTCAATAATTGTATCCGAATCAATAAAGCCATACTGCATTTTGGCAGCAAGGGCTTTGCCTATCGTACTTTTACCCGCACCGGGCATCCCGATTAAGATGACATTATTTTTGTAAATACGCAATCGCTTCAACCTCACATAAGACGTCCCGTGGCAGTTGCTTGGCAGCTACACAGCTACGGGCCGGTTTTCCGGTAAAATATTGTTCATAAACACTGTTAAAAGCAGCAAAATCAGCCATATCGGCAAGGAAACAAGTAGTTTTGACCACACTCGAAAAATCTGTTCCGGCGGCGGTAAGAATCGCGCCAACATTTTCGCAGACTAAAGCTGTCTGGGCGAGGATATCACCGTCAAGAACTGCGCCTGTTTCCGGGACTATCGCGATTTGGCCGGAGGTGTAGAGCATATTTCCGGCGATTACCGCTTGGGAATAGGGGCCGATGGCGGCTGGGGCGTTGGGGGTTGAGATTTTAGTTAAATTATTTGGCATGTTTTTACTCCTATGGTTGGTTGTGGTTTGTGGTTTGTGAGTTCTGAACTAATAAGTTGTCGCCGCGTAGCCGAAAGCTGTCGATTCACCGTCTGGGACGCTTTCGCTCCGAGAGAAACGTTGCGTTACGTAAGGCGTCAAAATACGCCGCCTAAGTAACGACGTTTCTCAAGGCCCATACTATAGAATCGCACTTTCGGCTTCACGATTATAGTTTTGGCTGGCAGTGAGTAAGTTACATCGCATTTTCTCCTCACGCTCTACCCCGCGAGCTCGTAAGTTTGACTTCTAAAGCAAACCCTTGAGAAACGTCGTTACTTAGCTGGCGTGTTTTGCCAGCTTACGTAACGCAACGTTTCTCTCGGAGCGCAAGCGCGTTTGCGTAGAAGTCAAAGCTTACGAGCTTCGTGGCGACAACCTAAACCAGAACCCTCATTTACGCAACGACTACATTATACCACGAAATCACAACAAAAACATCCCTTGCGAAAAATAAATCAAACTCCCAACAAGCTTACCTAACGCAATAAACACAATCACAATCCCAATACCCTCACGAAACCCCGCCCGGCGTGCAAAAATCGGAATCGAATCAAGCATTTCCGCAATTGCAAGCGCCAGACAACCAACAAACATCCCGGCAAAAACCCCATATGCAATACAAATCAAAGCCCCGCCAATACGCCATACCTCATTACTCAAATCACCAAATACTTGATTTCTTAATACCAAATCCCCTAACTCAGCAAACTTAGGAAAAATACTGACAAAACCGCCAAAAATTGTCCCGAAAATAACCATTTCCTCAAGAATCAAAACATGCCTCGCAATACTAAATTTCCCGGCAAAACGTGGAATCAACCCAACCGAAACCAAGACGGTAAAAACACCCGCCGAACACATCGCACCAAAACAAAATGCGCAGATTGCCAAGAAGATTTGTTGTAGTATCATTTTTACCTCAATATGATTTAAGATTGCGGATCAAGTCCGCAATAACGAGAGTTTCTAACCCTTAGTATTGTTCAGTGTTTTCCCTTCGCGGTCTGCGGTCGCAACCAACGCTTTATTGACATCTTCTTCATAGACCCGCATCGCCACCTCAATCGGGGTCGGGTCTTTCGTAATCCGCCGTCCGCCAACATGATTAAAGAAAATCATGATACCGAGTCCAAGACCAATTGAATAAGCAATTTCAAGGATAGTATAACCGGTCGCCGGCTGTCCCATGACCAACTCATAAACCTTGCTAAAAACTTTATTTATCGAAATATCATTATGAAAAGCCATAATGGTAAAAGCCGTGCCAAAAAAAACGATACTACTGGCAACAACGATTTTGATGAACTCCATCGGTTGCTTATGCTTTCTCTTTTGAATTTTTTCAACAAGAACATCCATTTCCCCAAGACTATTGACGGTAATCCCCGGATGGGTTGCTTCAATCATTTCAATCAACGTAAGAACATTTACGACCTGACGGTTCACATTGGTTTTCTTTAATTTTCTTTCGTGTTCTTTGGTAAAAGTAAATATCTTCAAGGCTTTAACCTTCGCCGTTACTACATCATCCGAACAGTAGATTTTGGCTATATCTTTCAAAAAAACTTCATCTTTTAAGACCTCAACACTTTTTTCCGCAATTATATAAACATTGATGTTCGCCATATACACGCCCTCTCTATTAGTAACCTTATTATTAGCGGTGGATTTTTTTTTATTACAAATTTTAGAAATTACTAATGCAAAAAGGAAATATATATGATATAATATCGCTAGTATTTATATATACATAAGGAAGGGAATTCATATGAGACTAATTACACGTTCCGATTTTGACGGATTAGCTTGTGGAGCTTTGTTAAAAGAAGCCGGGATTATCGACCATTGGAAGTTTGCCCATCCGAAGGATTTGCAAGATGGATTGATATTTGTTGATGAAAACGACTGCCTGGCTAATGTACCATATGTTAAAGGCTGCGGTCTTTGGTTTGACCATCATAGTAGCGAACACGAGCGCAATGAGATGCAAGGGAAATTTAAGGGCGAAAGCCGGATTACCCCCTCATGCGCCCGCATTATATATGAATATTATGGGGGAAAAGAACGTTTTCCACAGTTTGATGATTTGATGGAAGCGGTTGACAAAGTTGACTCAGGACAATTATCAATGGATGATATCCAAAATCCGGTTGGTTGGGTCTTGATTGGTTTTTTGATGGATCCGCGGACAGGGCTTGGACGCTGGCGCAATTTCTCAATCTCCAACTATCAACTAATGGAAAAATTGATTGATGCCTGCCGTGTCATGACTACTGAGGAAATCCTTGATTTACCTGATGTCAAGGAAAGAATCGAAATCTATTTCGAGCAAACCGAACTTTTTAAAGATATGGTCATAAAACATACCATCACCGACGGCAATCTTATCATTACCGACTTACGTGGTGTTGATTTGATTTATACCTGCAACCGTTTTATGATTTATAGCATGTATCCTGAGCAGAATATTTCAGCATGGATAGTCAGTGGCAGAGGTGGACTGGGTTGTTCGGCGGCAGTTGGTTACAGTATATTAAACCGCACTTCCAATGTTAACGTCGGACGTTTGATGCTCAAATACCACGGTGGCGGTCATCATAATGTCGGTACCTGCCAGTTTAATGATGATCAGATGGAAGACGAACTACCCAAGATGTTAAAGGAATTATCCGATCAAGCCAACGGGAGGGCTTAGGATAAATGCATTATACATATAAGACCCAAAATACCTGTTCGACAGATATAGAGTTTGATATCGAAAACGGTATCGTCCATGATGTTGTCTTTAAAGGCGGATGTAATGGCAATTTAAAAGCCATCCAGAAGCTAGTCGATGGCTTTACAGTTGAACAAATCGAAAAAACCTTAAGCGGCATCACTTGTGGACGCCGCCTTACTTCATGCTCTGACCAGCTGGCGAAAGCCGTGGTGGAGGCTTCTACCCAATTTACCCTTTAAAAAACCTTTTCGTATATTCACTTCCAACCAACGGGACCAGGATAAAAGCTGACCCGATGGCAAGTTGTGATATGTTAAGCGGTACCGCTGTAAACATATCCGCAAGGAAGGGAACATAAATAACGGCAATCAATACCACTAATGACAGAGCCATCGAAATATTCAAAAAGCGGTTGGAAAACAACTTCCGGTTTAAACCGACATATGCGTCAGTTCTAGAAACATATGATACCAGAAGCTCACTTGCAACCAAGGTATAAAAGCACATCGTGATTGCGACAGCATAGTCATAAAAAATAAGTCCATATAAAAACGATGCCAAAGTCCCTATCGTTAAGAAAACTGCCCTGGCGGCTACCGAGCCACGCATACTTTTATTAATAATCGGTTCGGCAGGGTCACGCGGCTTTTTGTCCATAACCCCCGGTTCTTTACCCTCCATCCCCAAAGCAAAAGCAGGAAATGCGTCGGTCAGCAGATTCACAAATAAAAGCTGGGTGGCAACAAGGGGAATCGGAAGCCCAAAAACGATACCCAGCAAGATAATAAGGATTTCACCAATATTACATGCCAATAGATAACCCGTTACTTTACGGATATTTCCATATATAGTCCGCCCTTGCTCAACCGCTCCGGTGATACTGACAAAATTGTCATCTGTCAAAATCATATCAGCGGCTTCCTTTGATACATCCGTTCCGGTTATCCCCATTGCAATTCCGATATCAGCTTTCTTTAATGAAGGTGCGTCATTAACACCATCCCCGGTCATTGCGACGATGTTGTTGTTTTCTTTAATTGCGGTCACAATCCGGACTTTGTGTTCTGGTGAAACGCGGGCAAAAACGTTGACTGTTTTGACTTTTTCCCGTAATTCATTGTCGGATAAATTATTTAAATCATTACCGTCCAATACCTCATCCCCAAGGCTCATGATATTAAGCGAGGCGGCAATGGCGCTGGCGGTTATCTTGTGGTCACCGGTAATCATTTTGACGTTGATCCCAGCACGGTGGCATTGCTCAATCGAAACTTTCACCTCATCACGGGGTGGGTCAATCATGCACATCATACCAACATAAATTAAGTCCTGCTCCGCGCCGATTCCATCGGCGTCTTTGTCTATCGAAGCTTCATTTTCAAGCTCCTTATAAGCAAAACCAAGAACCCGCAAGGCTTGGGCAGCAAAAAGCTCGTTCTGGTTAATCAACCTTTGTTTGATGACATTAGTCATTGGAACAATTTTGCCGTCCAAATAAACTCTCGAAGAGCGGGTAATAATCGCGTCCGGTGCGCCTTTGGTGTGCATAATGACTTTGCCGTCCTTTAGGTTGTAGGTTGACATCATCTTACGCTCGGAATCAAAGGGGATTTCTTGGATACGATGATATTTTTCATTCAAATCATCTTTATTTTTACCCAGTTTTGCTCCAAATACCAGCATTGATGCTTCGGTAGGGTCGCCAATAATTGTTGCATTTAATACATCATAAATTGAGTCATTGCAAAGAATCGCAATTTCCGCCATTAGGTTTATATTATCTGTCATTGGTTTGCCTAAAGTAACCACTTCCCCGGTGGCACTATATCCGGTACCGGTGACTTCATAACTATTTTCGGTGTCAAAAACCTTAACGACCGTCATTTTATTCTGGGTCATCGTCCCGGTCTTGTCCGAGCAGATAACAGTTGTTGAGCCAAGGGTCTCAACCGCGCGGAGTTTCTTGATAATCGCATTGGCTTTGACCATCTTTTGTACCCCAATCGCCAATATAACCGTCGCAACAATCGCAACACCTTCCGGAACGGCGGCAACAGCCAGTGATACCGAGACCATCAGCATTTCAATTATATCGCGGTGGTCACCAAAACCAAGGAAATTGTAGATGAAACCAATCGCAAAAACCAAAGCACAAGTAAAAATACAGATGATGCCCAAAGTTTTTGCCATTGCATTAAGCTTGTCTTGTAAAGGGGTGTTCGCTTCGTCGGTTTCGCTAAGGAAGGCGGCAATTTTTCCCATTTCAGTATTCATTCCCGTCGCATATACCACTCCCGCACCCCTGCCATATGTGACAACCGTACCCATCGAGGCGAGATTAATCCTGTCACCAAGTCCCGTATCCTCATGCAAAACAATATTTGCGTCCTTGGCAACCGGCTTTGATTCACCGGTTAAGGCAGCTTCGTCGATTTTCAGGTTCATACTTTCAACTATCCGCAAATCGGCGGGGATATAGTCACCGGCATCCAAAATAATAATATCGCCGGGTACTACCCCATCAGAATCAATTTTTTCAATATGTCCATCCCGCTTGACCTTTGCTTTGGGGCTTGACATATTTTTCAATTCCTTTAGGGCATTATCGGCTTTATTTTCCTGGGTGATACCGATAATCATGTTGATAATCAAGATTCCAACGATGATAATCGCATCTTTTAAGCCATCACCGGCAACAACCGAGATAATCGCGGCGATAATCAATATAATGACCAGAAAATCTTTGAACTGCGCCAATATCCGCAGGAAAAGTGACTTCTGCTTTTGGCTCTCCAGGCGGTTTGCACCATGCTCAATTAGTCTCCGTTCGACTTCAGAAGTTGTGAGTCCGGCGGATTGGTCAGTGTTTAACTTAGTCAGGGCTTCGGTGATGGATAGGGTGTGAAAATTTTTCATGTTTTTCCTCCATAATATAAAAACGCAAGATTGACTCAATAAATGAGTCAAAAGTCTTGCGTCATCGTTTCGATGTGTGCATCCGGGCTCAAAACTGTTCCAATGGAACGTTACGCCGTACTGACGGATGAACAAGAGCTACGCTCTTAGCTACTCCCTTTTGTACCCAATATCATACATGAATCAAATTAATTAGTCAAGCACCCATCAACTTATATTATTAACATTTTTTGCACCCTTTTTCTTGTTTTATCTGGGTTAATATGGTAAAATGACGACGTGCGGACAACGTCGTCTTAAAATGATTTATGTACTCGCACATATTGGCTTTTGAGGATGAAAGGAGCGTACTAAAATGTTTAACAAAAAATATCTGGGGATTGAATTTGGCTCAACACGAATAAAAGCAGTCTTGATAGATGAAAAATTTACCCCGATTGCGTCGGGGGCATATAACTGGGAAAACCAGCTGGAGGGGGGATATTGGACTTATGCCCTTGAAAATGTCTGGACTGGTGTCCAATCGGCATATCGTGAACTTGCTGCTGATTTTGAAAGTAAATATGGGGAAAAACTGAATCAACTAGACGGTATCGGCATATCCGCGATGATGCACGGGTATTTGGCTTTTGATGCAAATGACCAGTTACTTGTTCCTTTCCGTACCTGGCGTAATACCACGACTGAACAAGCGGCGGAGATTTTAACAGAAAAATTTAGTTTTAATATTCCCCAACGCTGGAGTATCGCCCATTACTACCAAGCATACTTAAATAAAGAAGAACATTTAGGAAGTGTTGCTTTCCTTACCACACTAGCCGGATATGTCCATTACAAACTGACCGGTGAAAAAGTGCTTGGAGTTGGTGATGCTTCTGGTGTTTTCCCGATTGACTCAAGTAAGGTCGATTTTGATAATACCATGCTCAATTTATTCCATGATTTAACCGGTTGTAATTTTAAGACAATATTGCCAAAAGTGCTCGGTGCCGGTGAAGCTGCTGGAAACCTAACGACAGAAGGTGCTTTATTACTTGACCCCAGCGGTACTCTAAATGCCGGTGTCCCATTTGCCCCACCGGAAGGTGATGCCGGAACAGGCATGGTCGCAACCAACAGCATCAAGGAATTTACCGGCAATGTTTCCGCCGGAACATCTATTTTTGCAATGATAGTCCTTGACCATATGTTGAGCAAACCCTACTTGGAAATCGACATGGTTACAACCCCGACCGGAAAGCCGGTGGCGATGGTCCATTGCAATAGTTGTACCTCCGACCTCGATGCCTGGGTAAAACTTTTCGCCGAAGTACTTTTAGTAAACGGAGCTTCTGTTCCCAAATCAAAATTATATGACCTTTTATATGAACAAGCACTAAAGGGACTCACCAATGCCGGAGGATTAATCAGCTACAACTATTTTGCCGGAGAACCGATTACCGGACTTGCTGAAGGGCGTCCACTCTTCGTCCGTACACCTGATTCGCCTTTTACCCTACCCAATTTCATGCGTTCGCTACTATATTCAACCACAGCAACATTATCCATCGGAATGGAAATCCTTACCGCCGAAGGAGTGCGGATTGATTCAATGCTTGGACATGGCGGATTATTCAAAACGCCCTTAGTTGGTCAAGCAATGATGGCAGCGGCTTTAAATGCCCCCGTATCCGTTGTCGAAACCGCCAGCGAAGGGGGCGCGTGGGGAATTGCCCTGCTTGCCGCATATTGTGACCGGACAGACCAAACCCAAACTTTAGAAAACTTCCTAGACAACAATGTCTTTGCCGACATGCCAATCACCACCGTAAAACCATGTCCCGATGATGTCAAAGGATACGCCGAATACCTAGAACGCTACAAAAATGGGCTGGCTATTGAAAAAGCGGCCGTTGAAAATCTATAAAATAGGAGTAACTATATGTTAACAGAACTCAAAAAACAAGTATACGAAGCCAACATGATGCTTCCAAAATACAACCTCGTCACTTTCACCTGGGGAAATGTCAGCGGGATTGACCGCGACCGAGGTTTGATAGTCATTAAACCCAGTGGAATAGAATATGACATCATGACGGAAGCTGATATGGTCGTATTAGATTTTTATGGAAATATTGTTGATGGGAAGTGGAAACCATCCTCCGATGCCCTGACCCACTTAGAACTATACAAAGCTTTCCCCAGTGTCGGCGCCGTCGTACATACCCACAGCCGTTGGGCAACCATCTTTGCCCAAGCAAAACAAGGCATACCCGCACTGGGAACTACACACGCTGACTATTTCCGCGGTGAAATCCCCTGCACCCGTTTATTAACCGATGAAGAAATAGGCGGTATCTATGAAAAAGAAACCGGGACGGTGATTATTGAAACCTTTAAAGAATTGAATCCAGCTCAGATTCCCGCCGTCCTTGTTGCCAGCCACGGTCCATTTATATGGGGTGAAAATCCCTTAAGTGCCGTCCACAATGCGGTAGTGCTGGAAGAACTGGCATATATGGCTTGGTATACACTCAAAATGAACCCTGAACAGGAAGTCATGCAAAGCACATTATTAGATAAGCATTTCTTACGTAAACACGGAGAAAATGCTTATTATGGGAATTAAACCATAGTTTATCGCCGCGTAGCCGAAAACTGCGATTCACCGTACAAGCCGCTCTCGCTCCGTGAGAAACGTTGCGTTACATAAGGCGTCAAAGAACGCCGCCTAAGTAACGACGTTTCTCAAGGCTTGTACTATAGAATCGCATTTTCGGCTTCACGATTTTAGTGTGTGAGTATGTCTGTTCTAAAAGCAGACCCTTGGCACGAATTTATTTCTTATTATGTAATGCAATTCTGGGTTGGGAAATAACAGACAATTAAATCCATGTAGCTGAAAGTACGCTTCAAGAGTACAAACCTTAAAAAACATTACTATATATTATATAATACAATGCTGAGTTGAAACAAACAGAAACACTAAATTCGTGAGGCTGAAAGTGCGATTCTATAGTCAAACCCTTGAGAAACGTCGTTACTTAGGCGGCGTATTTTGACGCCTTACGTAACGCAACGTTTCTCTCGGAGCGAAAGCGCGTTTGACGGTGAATCGCAGCTTTCAGCCACGCGGCGATACCTTAGACTAGTACCCCTCCATATACTCCCCATGCGCCACAATCAACTCATCAACCATATTCTTTATATCCCTAACACTCAACTCCGCCCCCGTATGAGGATCAAGCATAGCCGCCTGATAAATATAATCGCGATTCTTAGTCACAGCCGCTTCAATAGTTAATAAATGCACATTAACATGCGTCATATTCATCGCTGCTAACTGAATCGGCAAACGCCCAACATAACACCCCGTCACCCCATTAGCATCAACAAGACAAGGAACCTCAACACAAGCATCAGCAGGAAGATTCTCAATCAAGCCCGTATTCATCACATTTCCACCAATTTTTATAGTTTTATTTGTCACAACTGCTTCCATTATATATGAGGCATACTCATGTGAACGATCATGGGTGATTTTACCATCGTTCAAAATATCGGCTTTCTGTTGATTCCAAGATTTGATTTGCTCTATACAACGACGGGGATACTCATCCAAAGGAATATTAAACTCCTCAATCATTTCCGGATACCTTGCTTTAATAAAGAAAGGATTGTACTCCGCATTATGCTCACTTGATTCGGTACAATAATAACCAAAATGCTCTATGTATTCATAACGCACCATATCCCAATGCTTCTCAGTCTGATTTTTCTTTTTTGCCCGCTCCCTTATAATAGGATAAAGATCATTGCCATCCTTATCCTTAATCATTAGCAACCACCCCATATGATTGATTCCGGCAATAAGCTCCGAAGAACCCGCCAACTTGTCGCCAAGCTCAAGTGAATTTAACAAACCTTCGGAACAACATTGAACACTATGACAAAGCCCAACGGTATTCACCTTGGTATGACGAAGCATATAACCAGTGAGAATCGACATCGGATTAGTATAATTGAGAAAAAGTGCATTCGGACAAACCTCTTCCATATCACGGGCAAAATCAGCCATAACCGGAATCGTCCGCAAACCGCGCATGATTCCACCAATACCTAACGTATCCGCAATGGTTTGACGAAGACCATACTTTTTCGGAATTTCAAAATCATGAACGGTACAAGGCTCATAACCACCAATCTGAACAGCATTAACGACAAACCGCGCACCTTTTAAAGCCTCTTTCCGCTCAGGTACACCGAGATAAGTTTTTATTGTCGCCCTGCCTTCATTTATATTGTTGTTTAATGCCGATAAAATAATCCGCGAATCATCAAGCCTTTCAGCATCGATATCATAAAGGGCGATTTCTGCATCCCTTAAGGCGGGGGTACACATACAATCCCCTAATACATTACGGGCAAAAATGGTGCTTCCGGCACCGAGGAAGGTGATTTTGATCATGGTGGGTT
>Ga0209737_10000495_pt1 | contig 32238 bp, 28 predicted proteins | sample TergutCu122P3_FD_187284 | JGI IMG/M metagenome (GOLD analysis project Ga0209737, IMG submission 187284) | Cubitermes ugandensis P3 segment gut microbial communities from Kakamega Forest, Kenya - Cu122 P3 (SPAdes) (version 2) | ecosystem: Host-associated > Arthropoda: Insects > Digestive system...
TCGCCCTCGTGCAGTTACGATTCACTTCGCTTGTAGTGAGCTACTTGCGACGGGACTTTCACCCGTGGGTACGCGCCCATGTTGGGCGCACAAACCGGCAGGCCTTGCAGCCTCACACTCAGACCGCCGGAGAGCAGCGGCTTTGACGACAAGCCACAAATTCTCCGGCGGCTCCTCGCCACCATACTGTTGTAACGCTGGATGCGACTCCAGGCCGCACTCTCGCGCAGCGGGAGGGAATATAGCATGCTTCAGACATTCAGGGGAAATATTTTTTTCGGTGGCGAGGTGTTTTTATTTCGCTTGTCAGCGGGGCCGCGTTGCGCCTCACCTTCCCCACCCCCCGACGCACAAAAACAAACCCTCCATTTTCACATTTGTGACGCATTGTGCTGGAAACTTTTGTAAACAAAATTCAGACAATGCCATTGACGGCCCTTCGGGGGGTTGCTAGCCTTTTTTATTGGAGGAAAGGCCATGTTAACCAAACTGACAAATGTGTGGCTGTTTTTGGCCTTGTGCGGTTTTTCTTCTGCACAAGCACAAACACAGCCTGAGACAATTCCCGAAGAAACACAAACACAACTTGAGACAGCTCCTGCAGAAACACAAACACCGCTTGCGACAGCCCCTGAAGAAACACAGACACAGGGCGAGAATGTGCCTGGAAAAACACAAGGCATGCAGTTGACGGACAAACCCAAAAGCTTTATGCCACAGCAGCTGGTTTTCCTTTATACCCTCGTCCCCGTCTGGTCCTATTCCACCCCCCAACGCGCCGTCTCCGCCAGCGTCCGCTACCACTTGCCGCTTTCCTCGGACAAGTACACACCCCACAAATGGTTTGGCATTGAATTTGGCGCTGATTTCAGCACCTGGACCAAAAAGAGCGGAAACCACGAGCGCCGCTATATGCTGACCATTCCCGTTGAAGCCTATTGGGCCGCTGTGTTTACACCCTCACTGGCAGGCTATTTGAAATTGGGTTTGGGAATTGAAATCCCCGTTTGGGATAATTTTATGTATGTGCAACCCATTTTTCAGCTCGGCCTCATGTGGCATTTTGTCCCGGCAGTGAATTTGCGCCTGGAAATCGGCTTCCCCCATATTTTCCGCGCAGGCTTTGGGTTTAACCTTTAAGGCACAAAAAAAGCGCCCCAGGGTGTCTTCCCTGGGACGCCTTTGTGTGGGGCCTGTTTAGTCCTCAACGATGAAGTCAGCCAGGTTGAATGTTGTGGCGGGGACGACAATGACATATTTGCCGTCGTCTGTCTTGGCAGGGGCAGGGACTTTTTCATATTTGCCCGGTACGCTCTGCTTCAACACGTTTTCATCCGCGCTCACCATTACTTTGACGGCGTCTGTGAGGGTGATGTTACCTTCAAGCGTAATTTCCAGCTCATCATTCTCGTTGACCCTGAGCTCCGCTGTGCCATAGGTTTTTTTGTTGCCGATAATGTCGAAAGTCAGTGGATTGGATTTGGAAAGTCCTTCTACCTTAATGTAAGTGAACCAGTTGTTGCCGTTGCCTTCGACTTTGAACTGCTCGTCGCCAGCCATTGTCAATGTGTTGGTGCCTCCGGAAACGCTCAGGTGGACGCCGGCCCAGAAGTTATATTTGACTTCGGGGATTTCTATGACAGGTGCAGGTTCGCCCCTTGTGAAGCCGCTGATGTTGAAGTTGAGGCCGTTGCCGGAGGCGTTCGTTTCAAGATAGCAGCCGCTCTCGTTGTTGTTGCCGCTGTCCACATAAGCCAGCTCCCAGTCGTAGGGCGCCACAATCACCCAACCGGGGTTGTTCCCTCCACCGTTGACTGAAAAGCCCATGTCGGGTTCCCACGTCCATATTACCCCGTTGGTGAATTCCAGCTGCATGTAGGTAACGTCATTGACGTTCTTGTTGTAGACAAGGTGCCATACGCTCGGGGTGGAACCTGCTTCAATCTCTTCCTCTCCAACAACAAACTCGTTCTGCCAAATCTCGTTAAACTCAACGCCACTGCCTTTGAGATAGACGGTGTCTTGAGCCAACGCACTTCCAGCCATCGCAAACACAACTGCCAACAAAATCGAAGAACACTTTTTCATTTCAGAACCTTTCCTTCATTATCGTGAAATAACGCCCCTTAGGTTTCCGGCCTAGCCTCTGAAGACGTGGTTCTTTTCCACCCCTCGACCCTCCTCGCTCCGTCTTACCGACACCCCCTCCGCCTGCCCCTGCACCTGCCTCATCCCTTTCGTACCTTCATACAACTTTTCCTTTGTACCTCGTAAGGGTGAGAAAAACAAGGGTAATTTGTTGGGTTTTTATTTATGAATAAGATAAGATTAAATTAAATAAACTTATCGTTTATTTTCACTTATGTCGTTTTTTTATGCTCTCAGCGGAATGCCTCCCCCCTGCCTCCTCCACCTCCTGCCCATCAATTTAGCCAAATTCCTACGGTTTCTCCGCTGCGGCTGTCAAAAATGCGAATGGCTTTCCAGGTGGCTTTCAAACCTTCCAGCGAAGTTTTGCTGCTGGTCGCTTTCCATGTGCCTTTGGGCATAAACACCACTTCTGCGGCCAGGCGGCCCACTTTGTGCCAGCGCAAAAGCTCTTCCAGGGAGGTTTCCGGGGGGAGGTGGCCGCGCAGGTACATATAGGAGTAAATGGGGAGGCCGGCTTTGTTCCATTGCTTGGGAGGGTGCGCTGACAAGGCATAACCAAAGGCGCTGAAAAAGGGCAACCAGCCAATGCGGAATTGCCCCTCGGCAGCAGCGCGTACGTCCAACGCAATGGCCTCGTCAAAAGCAAAAAAAACATAGCTGCGCTGGTTGGCGTCCTGCCTGAAAACGGCTGACTGCTGGCGACAGCCAGCCGCTTCCGCCCCCGCTTGACAATCCCCTATATACATCCGCAAAAAACTTGACAAATCGTCAAGGGGTTTGGCCTGCGCGCGCAAGTCTTTGAAAACCCGCTCCTGCGGGTGCTCATGGGCCTTCGCTGGAAAACTTAAAAAAACCAGAAAAACAGCCCATAAAGCCACGCTATTTAAAAATAATTTGTTCATAGGACAAAATCCGCAGCGAAAAATTTGACTACATATCCACACAATATACATTCAGGCCATGTTCACAAGGTGTATAGCCGCTGAGCGCAGACAAAATCTCCGTTTTGACAAAGTGTTTGTGGTGTTGTTGCAAACCTCCGACGGCATTTTGCGCGGGACAGGCCGCAACATCAGCTCTCGTGGCCTCTACGTGGAGCTTGAGGAGTCTCTGGCCTTGGGACAACAAGTGAAAGTGACGTTTTTTGGAGAGGAAGGCACGGAGATGACTTGCCTGTGCGAAGTCCGCTACCAGCTGGCGTTGAATTATGGAGAGACAGGCTCCCGCGGCGTCGGTTTGCGTATTGTGGCCTATGAGGTGGGGGAGCAGCAGCCCCTGCTGCTGGTTGACAAAGCGCGCATTCTTCATTGAGTTGCACTTCAGCACAGCAAGTTTCAAAGAGTCAAAGGAAAGACTTGAGGCAAAACCCCTGTTCTTTGGTGTTGGCAAGGGTGTTTTGTCGGTCTCTATTGGCTGAAGCCTTCCAACAAATAGTGCGCCTCAATGCGGCGCAGGGCGAGCACCATGGCCGCGCAGCGCATGTCCATTGTCTGGCCGATGCAAAACCCGCGGCTGTCGTGACTGTCGCCTTTTTGAGGGGTGTTGCGGGCAATGTCGCGGATGATTCGGTAGTTGCGCTGGAGGGCCAGGCGAAGGCGCCTGCAGACTTCGTCTTCGCTCCAATATTCCATGTTGCGGTTTTGCAGCCACTCATAATAGCTGGTAATGACGCCGCCCGCGTTGGCCATAATGTCGGGAATCAACTCAATGCCACGTGCAAAGAGGATTCTGTCTCCCTCGGGAGTGGAGGGGCCGTTGGCGCCTTCGGCGATGAGTTTCACCTTCAGGTTTTTGGCCACCTCCTCGGTTATTTCTGCCCCCAAAGCCGCGGGAATGAGAATGTCCGCCTGCACCTTCCAGAATTCCTCCTTGGAAATGACCTGCGCCTCCTTAAAGTCCACCACCGTCGCCATTTTCCCTTTGGGGTGGTGACGCATAAACTCGAGAAGGCGGGGCACGTGGATGCCGTCGGGGTTATAAATATAACCGCCCACGTCACCTGCGGCCAGAAGGCGCCCACCCCTTTGGTGCATACACTCGGCTGCGTAGGAGCCGACGTTGCCGAAGCCTTGCACGAGGAAAGTTTTGCCCGAAATGCTGTCTTTTTTCTCCGCATAAAAGTCCTCAATGCAATAGACGAGGCCCAGGCCGGTGGCCTGCGTACGGCCTTCGGAGCCGCCAATGCGTGTGTCCTTGCCCGTTATAAACCCGCGCTGGAGGTGGCGGAAGCGCTCTCCGTCGCTGTATTGGCGAAGCATGGCCGCCATAATGGAAGCGTCCGTGCCCACGTCGGGGGCGGGAATGTCCAGCTCCGGCCCCATGAAGGGTTTGGCGACGTAGGCATAACGCAGCGCGAGGTTTTGCAACTCTTTGCGGCTGAGCATGTTGGGGTCCACCTGCACCCCCCCCTTACCCCCGCCGAAGGGGACGTCGGCAATGGCGGTTTTCCACGTCATGTCCGCGGCGAGGGCTTTGAAGACGTCCAGGTTGGCGGCAGGGTGAAAACGCAGCCCACCTTTATAGGGGCCGCGCGCCTGGTTGTGCTGCACACGCCATGCGCAAAACCTTCGGGGAGCGCCAGGCACCCAGCGGTATACCTTGCCGTCCTCCAGGCGCAGGTGGCCGTCTTTCATGGAAACATTGGCCTGGCGGAGGGCTTGGGCAGGCAGCACCCGGCTTTGGTCCGCGAGGGTTTCCAGGTTTTGAAGGGCCGGGAAGGAGGAGGCGGGGAGGGTGGCGAAAGCCCCGGCTTCGGCCTCGTTTAAGGGGACGAGGCGATCTTCCATTTCCACGGTAAGGTAGAAGGCATGCTCACAGTCAGGCTCCTGCAACTCCAGGCGTATACGTGGGTGAAGTTGCATTAAGTCGGCCGCTCGCTCAAAGCTTTCCATGGCCTGGGCGAAAAAACTGTCAGAAGGGTTTGGGTGTGACATGGGGGACTCCGAAAAAGGATGAGCAGAAAAAGACAAGGCTGCTTTTACAGCGTCCATAAAAAACGCGCCCACACATTTTTTGGGTGCAGGGCGTTTTTTTTATTTTTGCCGCAAAGCCGTCTTTAAAAGCAGCCCAACCAGCAAAGAGAAAAAAAGCAAGGCCCAGAGGGAGGAGGGGAGGGAGGAGGCCCCGCTTGGAGGACTCAGTACTTCCCAAAAGCCGCCCCACTGCGCAGGGAGGTTGAGTTGCTTAAGCCAGGCGCCGTCCCGGGGAATGTTCAGCAGGGCAACAAGGACGCCCGCAATGGCACCCCCGGCAATATAACCGGAGGCCAGAAAAGTGCCGGGCGAAAAGTCGGCATTGTTTTTTTCGCGGCGCCATTTGTCGCTGAACCAGCGCACCAAGCCACCTGCAAAAATGGGAGCGCTGGTGGAAATGGGCAAATAAACGCCGACGGCAAAGGGCAGGCTGGGCACGCCGCACAACTCCAGCATGAGGGCAATAAAAATGCCGATGAGCACCAGTGTCCACGGGAGTTGCTGGTTTAAAATGCCGTCAATAATAAGCGCGAAGAGGCGGGCTTTGGGCGCGTCATAGCGGGTGAGTTTTTGCCCCAAAAACGCATGCACGCGGCCGCCAATTCCAGGGTCCACGACATACTCAATGTCGCCACTTTCCGAGGCCAAATATTTCCCATCCACAAGGCCCGGCACCTTACGCGCATAACCCACGGACAAGGTGCGTTGTTGCGTTTGCCCCAACTCCCCCAACTCCCCAAGCACATACACCGCCCCGTCCAACGTGAGTTGGGTTTGAGCCAGGCTTTTTAGGTTTGTGTCTTTAAACCCACGCAGGCTGTGGCCCGAAAAAAACAAACCCAACTCATTCCAAAGTGCTTTTTCAAGCGAGGGTTGGAGGGGGGTGTGTTGGGGTTTTAGCCCGAAGGGAATTTCATGCAGCACCACTTTTTCTTCGCCCAATTCGCTTAAGCGTTTCCCGGGGTGCTGCTCCGGAATACGTTGGGTACCGCCCGCGTTGAGTGTCACCAGCGTCAGTCCGATGAAGAGGGCGCTGGAAAGCACACCCACAAAGAGGGCGACTTGCTGGTGAGAGGGCGTGCCGCCCACGAGGAAGGCGGTTTTTAAATCCTGCGCGGTGGTACCTCCATTGGAGGCGGCAATGCCGACAATGGCGGCGGCGGTGAGGGCGACAAACCTGTCTTGTGTGGAAGTCCACCCCAGGAGGACAAAAAGGAAGCAGATGGCAAGCAAGGTGGCCACCACCATACCGGAAATGGGGTTGGAGGAGGAGCCGATTTCCCCCGTAATGCGTGCGCTGACGGTGACAAAAAAGAAGCTGAAGACAAGCACCAGCAGGGCGGTGAAGACATTCATTTGCAGGGGAGGGGAGAAGACAATACCCAGCAACACGAGGAGGGCGCCCAAGAGGACGACACTCATGGGCAAGTCTCTTTCTGTCCTCAGTGGTGCGTCGGCAGTTGGCTTGCGCGAAAAAGACAAACTTTTCATTCCGCGCCTGAAGGCCCCAAGCAGCGTGGGCAAGGAGCGAAGCAAACTCATCAGCCCTCCCATGGCCACGGCGCCCGCGCCGATGTACAGCACAAAAGCATTGCGCACCTGCCCCGGCGACATTTGTGCAATGGGCATGTCCACGCCCACACCAAGCTCCGCGAATGCGGCAGCGCTGCTGCCCTGGGCAAAAAACTGAATGGCCGGAATAAGCACCAAATAGGACAGCACGCCGCCCGCAAAAGTGAGGCTGGCCACGCGGGGGCCTATAATATAACCGACGCCCAGAAGCTCCGGGCTGACTTCCAGCGCCACCGAGCCGCCCACATAACCTTTGACGGCGGCTATTTTTTGGGAGATGGGCTCCACCACATGGCGGTACAAAGGCACCTCCACCACCTCGTGCCACAGCTGCATGCCCGCATAGAGGAATTTATAGGAAGCCCCCACCAGGGCGCCCTTGAGCACCGTTTGGGCATTCAGCCCCCCCTTCTCCCCCGCAATGAGGACGTCCGCGCAGGCTGTCCCTTCCGGGTAAGCGAGCCGCCCATGCTCCTGGACAATGAGGCCGTGGCGCAGGGGAATGCCCATAAGCACGCCGAGAATTCCGCCGAGGGAAGCCACCAGCAAGGCGTGCAGCAAGCCAATTTCATAACCCATAAACAGCAAGGCGGGCAGTGCTGCGGCGACGCCAAAAGCCAGAGACTCACCTGCGGAGCCTGTGGTTTGAACGATGGTATTCTCGAGAATGTTGGATTTTCCCCACGCGCGAAAAACGGCGATGGACAACACGGCGATGGGGATGGAGGCAGAAACCGTCATTCCCACCTTAATGGCGAGGTAGACAGAGGAGGCGGCAAAGAGGATGCCGAGAAGGGAGCCCAGAAGCAGTGCCCGAAACCGCAATTCTCTGGGCGACACAGAGGCGGGGACGAAGGGCGTGTGGCAGGGAGTGGGGGAGGGTGCTTTGGACATGCTTTAGAAAAATTCCGCTTTGCTTTGAATGAGTGTTTCATACCAAAAGCATGGTGTGGCGCTTGAAAAAACAAACAAAAGCCGGAGGCATGATGGATTGGAAACTGTTTTTAGCAACCTTTGCGAGTGTGTTTGTTGCCGAATTGGGTGACAAGACGCAGTTGGCCACCTTCAATTTTGCAGCTTCCGGCAGCTCGCGTTGGGTGGTTTTTTTAGGTGCGGCTTCGGCATTGGTGCTGAGCACAGCCCTTGCGGTTACCGCCGGAGGACTCGTTGCGCGTTGGGTTTCCCCGAAGTTGCTGACGCGTTTGGCCGCGGTGGCATTTATTGTCATTGGGGGGTGGATGTTGTGGAAAAACGAAACCGCCGGGCGGGAGCCGGAAGTGGTTAAGAGGCAGGAGGGCTGAGGGTGTCCAAGAGTTGTTTAAGTCGCTCGCGCTCCTTCTCAAAAGCGGCGAGTTTTTCGCCGTCGAGTTTGCGCTGAAAAGTGGAATGCTCCTTGAAGGGGTTTAAGACGCGGTTGTTGTCGTCCATGAGTTGGTAGTGCAGGTGGGGGGCGAAGGAGCGTCCGGAATTTCCGGACTGGGCGACCACTTGTCCTTTGCGCACGGCCTGCCCTGGGCGCGTGGCCGAGGGCAAGTCATCCAAGTGGAGGAAGATGCAGCGCCTGCGTCCGCCGGTTTCGAGAATTTCAAGAGAGTTGCCGTTGCCGCGAAAATTCCAGTTTTTGCGGACAATGAGCCCATCAAAAGGTGCCTTCACGGGGGTACCGGTGGGGACTTTAAAGTCCACACCTTGGTGTCCGCGCCCATCGCTCAGAAGCGAAGTAATCTGCTCCCAATCCTCCAAAGGGCCATCCACAAGGCGCGACTCCAATTCCGTACCGTCGGGAAGGTAGAAGCGGGCATAAGTCTCCCCTTGGGCGTGAAACAAAAAAGCCTCATGCGTTTTTCCCGTTTTTTTGCTCGCAAAGCGCACGGCATAAAGCAGAGGGTCCGCATTGTCGCGCACCTCATAAACGGCCCACAACTCGTCGCCGCGGATTAAGTGCCGTGGAATGCTAATCCACCAAACCAAGGCACGCGTAATCACCTGTGTCAAAGCGGGCCCTGTCTTGTTGTCGCTGGAGGCAACAATGGCGGACTCCAGGGGCCCATTCAAAACGGCATGGAGGCGGCGCAGCGGGGAGGTTTGGGCGGATTCCGGAGGAGGAGCGGTTTGTGGGGCAGCTTCAGCAGCAGATTCAGCCAAGGGAGAAGGGGAGGTGGGGTTTGCGCTTGTGCGTGCGAAGAAAAAAATGAGAAGGGCGACAACTCCGGCAACAGCGCCTGCAATCAGCAAAGCTTTGAAGCGCTTTGAGGGAGAGGCGGAGCTGAGTTGGGGATATTTGAAAGACATCATTTTCCTTTAGAATCAATTCAACTTGAAAACAGTTTAGACTTCCTTTTAGAACAGAGCTTCTTTTTCTCAAAGAAAGCGGCATGAGGATTCAACACAAAGGGGCTTTGGCTGTTGGAGCAGGGATTTTTCTTTCCCGTGTGGTGGGTTTGTTGCGGCAGAAGCTTTTGGCGCATTTTTTGGGGGTTGGGCCTGTGGCGGCGGCTTTTGTGGCCGCCATGCGCATTCCGAATTTTCTGCAAAACCTGTTTGGGGAGGGGGCCTTGTCCGCCGCCTTCATTCCCGTATACGCGAGGTTACGCGCTCGCCAACAGGACGAAGAAGCCGACAAATTGGCTTTTGGGTTGTTTTCCGTTTTGCTGGTGCTGGTTTCGGTGTTGGTTGTTTTGGGCATTGAGTTTTCAGAGGCGTTGGTGACACTGTTTGCGCCTGGGTTTGCAGGAGAGCAGAAGGCGCTGACGGTGGAATTGACACGCATTTTATTTCCCAGCACAGGCATTCTGGTGTTGTCGGCCTGGTGTTTGGGAATTTTGAACAGCCACCGCCAGTTTTTCTTGTCCTACGCTGCGCCCGTTGTGTGGAATGGCTGCATTATTGCAGCTTTGTTATTGGGTGGGGAGCAGATGGCGTTATTGGTGTTGGTGAGGTGGACGTGTTTTGGGGTGGTGGCGGGGAGTGTGGCCCAATTTCTGATACAGTGGCCTTTCGTATGGCGGTGTATAGGAAGGCCCAAATGGGAAAAAATGCGCATGAAGGGGGAGCCGTTGAAGGAGGTTGTGAGAAATGCGGGCCCCGCGGTGGCTTCTCGTGGTGTTGTGCAGATAAGCGCTTTTGTCGACACGGCCTTGTCTTCCATGGTTGGCCCCAGGGCCATGGCCGCCTTGGCCAACGCGCAGGTGTTTTCCTTGCTGCCCATTAGTTTGTTTGGTGTGGCTGTTTCTGCGGCCGAGTTGCCCGCGTTGTCAGAAGAAGCCGACACCTTGGATGAGGCGGCGAAGAAGGCCTTGCGGGAGCGCCTTGCGGGGGCATTGGAGCGGATGGCGTTTTTTGTCATTCCTTCAGCGGTGGCTTTGTTTGCTTTGGGGGATGCCATTGCCTCCCTTTTTGAGTCCGGCCGCATAACCGCCGCGGACACGCGTTATGTGTGGTACATGCTGGCCGCCTCTGCGCTGGGCCTTTGGGCCCAGACGCGCGCCCGCCTTCTCACCTCGGCTTTTTTCGCCCTCAAGGACACGAAGACGCCTTTTAAAATTTCCATGCTGCGCCTGGCCATTTCGGCCCTGGTGGGTTTTTTCGCCGCCCTCTATGCCGCGCAGTGGCTGGGTTTGCCCCCCCACATGGGCGCTGTGGGCCTGTGTTTGACTTCCTCGCTGGTGGCCTGGGTGGAATATGTTGTTTTGCGAAGGCGCCTTAACCTTCGCATAGGTGCCCAGGCGCCGCATGCTTTTGGGCAGCTGAAGTTATGGTGTGCAGCTGTGTGTGCAGCCCTGGCAGCTTTGGGGGTTAAATATGCAATGACTTTGAAATTGGGAATGGCTGCCGGTGTTTTTGAGGAGTTTGGAGGCCGCTGGTTGGCAGCGCCTCAGCTGCCGCAGGCATGGTACTTGTCCTTGTTGCTGTTACTCTATGGAGGGGTTTATTTCCTCATGGCTGCCTTGTTGGGGGAGCCGAGGGTGAGGGGTTGGTGGGCGAAGCTTGGAAAACGCTGGCCCTTGCGCTAGCTGTTGTTTCGCGTCAAGTCTTGTGCTCCACTGGCGGGCAAAGGGCTTGGCAATTTTTTCAAAGTGAGGTTTCAGAAAGTGGCCGAAGAAGGCAAGGTTGAAAACAAGAGTGAAGAGCAGGCTGCAAATGTCCATGGAGCTGAAGCTGCGAAGCCAGCTGAGGCTGTGCAGCCCATGGTGGTGATTCGCCGTGCGAGTGCGGCGGTGGTGACGCAGACGGGGCCGGAATTGCCGGAGAATGCTTCTGCTGCTGCCGCCTCTTTGGGCCGCAAGGTGTTGTCCATAGGTGAAGCGGTGTGCGGGAAAATTGTGCAGCTGAATGCTCAGGTGGCGCTGGTGTTTTTGGATGAGCCTCACGTTGAAGCGGTGATTGACTTGTCTGAGTTGCACGACGAAGTGGGCATATTGCGCCTCGGGGTAGGCGACGAGTTAAACGCTTATGTCATTGAAATGGGGGCCAAAGGCATTATTCTCTCGCGCAGGCTTCCGGAGAAATTCCGGATGATGGCAGCGCTTCGGCAGGCGCAGGAGAGCAAAAAACCTGTAGAGGGTTTGGTACTCGCAGCGAAAAAGACAGGCCTGGAAGTAGCGGTAGAGCAGGTCCGCGCTTTTTGTCCCTTAAGCCAGGTGGATTTAAGTGTACCTGACAATTTGGATGGTTTTGTGGGTGAGAAGCTTTTGTTTCAGGTGATGAAGGTGAAGGGGCAGCAGAGGGTGCTTTTGTCGCGTCGGAGTTTGCTGGAGGAAGCTTTGTTGGCGAAGGCGGCGGCATTGCGGGGAGAGTTGGAGGAGGGAAAGGTATTAAAAGGGGTGGTGACGCATTTGCGGGAGTTTGGTGCCTTTGTGGATTTGGGCGGCATAGAAGGTTTGGTACCCCTTCTGGAATTAAGCCACCGTCGAGTACAGCACCCTTCAGAGCTTGTCCGTGCCGGGGAGGTGGTGGAGGTAAAAATTTTGCGCATGGAGCCTCCCCACCCACCAGAGGGGAAGGAGCGCATAACGCTTTCCATGAAGCAATGCCAGGAAGAGCCTTGGAGCAAAGCAGCCTCTCAATTGCGGGTGGGCGCCCAATACACGGGCAAAGTGGTACGCATGGCGGCTTTTGGTGCTTTTGTTGAGTTGTTTCCGGGCGTGGATGGTTTGCTGCACATTTCAGAGTTGGGCACCAAACGTGTGGCGCACCCGAAGGAAGTGCTTTCCATAGGCCAGGAGTTGCAGGTGGTGCTGGACTCTTTTTCAGTGGAGGAGCACCGGGCGAGTTTGCGTATGTTTCAAAGCGCCCCCGTCATGGAATTTCCTGCCTTCAGCAGCCTGACGCAGGAGCCTTCAGCGCCGCCCGCTTTGCCTGAAGAGAAGTCCATGGTTGTCGTCAGAGAACCGAGAGAGCCTCGTGAGGCGAGAGAGTCTCGTGGAGCCAGAGAGCCGAGAGAGCCCCGGGAGGCCAGAGGGCCTCGGGAGGCGAGAGAGACTCGTGAGGCCAGAGAGGCGAGAGAGTCTCGGGAGCCGAGGGAGGCGCGGTTGCGGGTGGGGGGGATAACGGAGGTGAAGATAGAGCGTATTGAGCCTTCGGGGCTTTTTGTGAGTTTTGGGCAGAGGCAGGGTTTTGTACCGGCGAATGAGACGGCGACTGCGCGGGGGAGCGACTTAAAGCGGGCATTTCAGTTGGGGCAGGAGGTGCGGGCGGAGATACTCAGCATCAGCCCTGAGGAGTGTCGTTTTTCCATTGCGAAGGCGCAGAAGACGGAGGAGAGGAAAACCTTGGAGACATTTCGTCAGCAGCAGCAAAATTCGGTTGGTTTTGGCACTTTGGCCGACAAATTGAAGAACTTAAAAATATAGAGTGACTTTATGCTTGACGTGGTCATTTTTCCGGATTAGGAAAACTGCCACTTACCGCGGGGTGGAGCAGTCTGGTAGCTCGTCGGGCTCATAACCCGAAGGTCGCAGGTTCAAATCCTGCCCCCGCAATGTTAAAGAAAGTCCCGCGTCGTTGTGCCAAAGCCCCCAAAGCCCAAAAGCCTTGTGGGGTTTTGTTTTTTTGAGGGTGAGGGAGGGGAGTGAAAGGGTGAGTTGCGGCGACGCTTCCATGGCGGACTCACTTGCTTTTTGTTGCTTTTGAGAATATAATTCGGCCTTGTTTTGCTCCAACTTCAGAGGAGACCATGGCAAGACCTATAGAGGCGACACCGACTCTCCGGGGTGAAGACGCCAGGCGTTTTGTTGAGGCAGAAAAAAACCGCAAGCCATTTCCGGCTCCGAAAGTGGACAACGCTGAGTTTATTGAAAAAATAAAAAAGAAGCTTCAGGAACGTGAGCAGAAATAGCTACAGCAACGGCCGATATGTTTTAAGCCCCGTGGCAGATTTTTCAGTCTTCGCGGGGTTTTCTTGTTCTTGAAGTCCCCCAGCCTTCAGAGAAAGCAAGAGCCTATGTATTTCGACTTGCTCTGCCATATTCCCCAAGGCATGACATAAACACACCCAAGGAACCTCCTCGTATGCACTGGCCCAAGTCCGCGCTGCAAACCTTGCTCGGGTTATAAAGCGGGGCAGCAGGAGAGGCCCCCGTGGGGCAGCGCATGACGTGGTTGGGAGATACAAATCCTTTTACGGCGGTAGACGATTGGGTTATATATGACAACACTGAAAACATGCCCGTTGTGTTGGAGTGGGGAGAAAACGAATGACACAAAAGAGAGACTTATCCGAAGCCAAAAACCCGGATATACGCAATTCGTTTGCGGCCATGAAGCGGGCGGCCAAGCTGGCGCGGGAGATTGCGATACAAACCAACACCGCCATCATTCTGGTGAAAGACAAAAAAATTGTGCGAATTACCGCCGATGAGCTGCGCAAGCAAAAGTGTGAGGAAGAGGGGGCGGACTAAGGGGCATTGCGGTGTCCGGCGGAACGCAGGCCGGCGTCAATCAGAGTTTTAATCAGCGATTGGCGGGTAATGCCAATGCGCAGGGCCTCTTTGTTCAGAGCGCTCACCGTCCATCCAGGAAGATCAAGCGTCAGACGCTGCATCTTGTTTGGTCGAATGGGGTTGTCTTTGTCAAAATACTTAAGGACGCTTTCACCAGCATCAAACTGGCGCTCAAACACTTCAGCGCTGATTTGTTTTGTTTTTTTCATAATAAACAACCTCTTCATCATGGGCGCGGCGGGCTGAAATGATGCGGACTTTGCCTGCACGCAGGGTGAATACGATGGTCCAATTTTTATTGTGAATGTGGCCTATGGCCAAAAACCGCCTTTCTTCAAGATATTTTGACTTTAAGACAATGAGATTTGCATCCTCCCAGATTGTGGCAGCTTCTTCAAAATCAATGCCGTGCTTGATTTTGTTGTTTGCAGATTTCTGCAAGTCCCATTCAAATTCCACATCAAAACAATATTGTTTTTATATTTTTTTGTCAAGACAGTTGAGCAACCTGTCATTGTGTTTTCCCCACACCATCAGAGGTGAGGCGCTGCGCGGCCCCGCTGACGGACGGAAGAAAAACAAGCTTTGCGTCGAAAAAACATTTACCATGAATATCTGAAGAAAGCTATGCTCCTCCCGCTGCGCGAGAAAGGTGCGGCTGGGTTTGGAAGCCCAGGTTAAATTTACAGGTCTTCTAACTCGTCTGGGCCACCTTTGTCGCGCCCGGAGCCCGGTTTCCTTTGGAGGCTATGGCACCGTGTGGTTTTGTGGGCTGTCGAAACCTCTCAGGATGGGCAGGTTGGTGGTGGGGTTCCAGACCCAAACATTGTCAAAATCCCAGAAGATTTCACTCTGTGTGCCAGTCGCAGCAATGTAGAGCTTTTCCATCCAGAATGACGAGTCACCATATTCGTCGGCAGACACATTCGCACCGTCCTCTGAGTTCAGGCCGGGAGTGGGTGTATAGATACCATTAGAGCCGTTGTTATACTTCAGCGACATGTTGCTGCGTGCGTAGTTGTTTGAGAGGTAGCCGATCGTGCTCGTAACTACACGCCTTGGGGGCTCATTGTGGGCTCTTGTTGTAAGAGTTGGATTCAGCGCCACGCAGTTTCGCAATATGCTGCTCTGGGCGGGGAATCCTATCACGCCACCGACAATGCATAAGCTGGTGTCGTTGCTGCTGACGTTGCCCGTGACATAGCAGTTTTGCACCAAACCGCCATTGTTCTGCCCCACCACGCCGCCGATAGTATGGTAACCATTGACAGTAGCCGTGGAATAGCAGTTTTGCACTATGGCGTTGTTTCTCCCCACTACATTGCTGCCGTTCCACCCCACTACACCGCCAACATATCTGCCGTTACCGTTGCCGGTGACGTTGCCTGTGACATAACAGTTTTGCACTGTACCTTCATTGTTCCACCCCACCACGCCGCCGACGAAGTCTCGTCCGCTGATGCTGACGTTTTCCAGTCCGAGGTTTTTTATCTCAGCGTTTTTGCCGTTGATATAACCAAACAAACCTTGGAAATTGGACCTGTCGATGGTGAGGTTGGAAATGGTTTTGCCGCCACCGTCGAAGCTGCCGGTGAAGGGTTGATTGTCAGCCTCAGAGATATAGTAACCTATCGCTGTCCAGTTTCCCGGAGGCAGCGTGACATTTTCGGTGAGTCTATAGTGGCGCGCGAGGCCGGCGGTGGTGCGTGCATAGGTGTTGAAGTGTTGAATGTTGGTTGCGTTCACCGGAATGGGGCGGGTTTTTGCCAGGCCATCCGTGACGGCAACGCGAAGTGTTTGAGCTCCACCAGCATATTCATAACCTTTTTGGATGTTTAGCAGAGTTAAACGCAGGCTCACCTGACCATCCGTGTCGGCAAATCCAATCAACTGGTTATAATTCAGGGTGACGGAAAAGGTTTTTGTGCTTTCTGTGGGGGTGCTTGTGACTGGGAGCGAAAGTCCTTCCACGAAGTTGGTTTCGTCAATCTTTGCACTGATTTCAAGCCTCACACTGCTTGCGTCGTCAAAGTTTTCAAACCCAGAGACAACAACGCCAAAGGTGGTGGAAAGCTCGTTGTATGTGCCATTTGCCAACGGTGAAAGCGTTTTTCCACTGGGAACAATCTCAACGTCCAGTCGAGGCAGGGAAGGTGGAGGTGGTGTCTGTTGCTGCTGCTGTTGCTGTTGTTGCTGCGGCAAAGCCTCCCACTGCGCATAAACAATAAAGTGGACACTGGCTGGAAGGGGGGTGTTTTCGTCAAAGCGGGTTCCTTTCCAATTCTTTTGCGTGTTCCACTCAACAAATTTGTAGCCCGGCCGCGTGGGGTCTGTGGGCAAGCGGCCCAAGGTGGTGGCCGGCGGCGCCACGGTGATGTTGTCCGGGTTTGCCTCCGTGCTGCCAGTGTCGCTGTTGTTTTTGTCAAAACCGACGGTGACAGCCCCATAGACTTTTTCTGAGTTGCTGCCTTTGCTCGGAGGAGAAGCCTCACAAGCACTCAAAACCACACCCAACACAAAAGTGCACAGTGTGCCCCAAGCAAACCGTTTCAGAAAAAAATGAGGGGAGAAATTAAATTTTAAAGAGAGGGCTTCCTGCTTCCTGCTTCCATCCAGCACCTTCCTTGGTTAGTGACTGACCATTCAGTCCATTTCTCCCAGCATACCACATTGCAAAGGTTTTGTGTGGAAAAAATTGTTCTCTCGGGTGGTTTTTTTGCCTCCAGGCGAGTCGCTTTTTTTTATATGGACAAAAACAGCCCACAAAAAAAGCGCTCTGAGAAACCCCTCAAAGCGCCCACTTCAAAAAACAGGCGACCCCTTCCAAGCAGTCGCCGTTTTCAGCTTTCTAAGTCACCACCTCTGCGGGGGGGCGATTTGTCATTGCGAGCAAGGGCGCCATTCGCTGCTGTAGCATGTGCCCTGCACGCAAGTGTAAGAATAGGTAATCCAACACCACCGGAATCTGTACTTCGCCCTGTCACCTTCCCATATGATGTGGTCAGGAATATCGACGGCACTGCCGCCGAGGCCAGGGAGTTTGCCTGGAACGTGTGTCCATGGGGGCTGTGTAAAATGCCCAGGGAAGTAGTCGCCATACAACGGCCACTGTCTAGGGATGATGCTTGCGCCATCTTTAGAATTTGGATCAAGATATTCTGTGGGTCTTCTGTCTCCATTAACACCCCCCTTCATATCGGGTGTATGCAGCCAGCCGTAGGCATAGTTGTTTTCCGCACGGCCTTTCTTCCAGCCGCCTATGATTCGCCAGGAATATTTGTTGTTGTGCTTGTGCGCAACAACCGACCAGTTGAGGGCCATGCAGCCTATGACGCGGGCAGTGTCATCCACGATAGGCGTATCATCACCACCTTCGCCTCCATCTTCCCCACAGTCATCACACTCACAATCCTCCTTGTTCCCACACTTTTTCTCACACTTCTCATTGCACTCGCGCTCTTCCTTGCATGCATCGTCACACTCTTTGTCGCATTTTTTCCTGCACTCCTCCTTCTTTTTTTCGTCAGCTAGGTTTTCGCAACCCTGATGCTCCTTGCACCCAGGCTTGCACTCATCCTCGCATGCGCCCTCTGATCCTCCGTCCTTCTCCGCCTTATAGCATTCCCCATTCTCCTCCTTCTTCTTGTCGCACTCTTGCCCTAAAATTCCCACAATGCCGCCTATGCCTGCCTCCAGCTTCTTGCCAAAAATGCCTAAGAAACGGCCTTTACCACCTTTGGCAGCCACACGGCCCACGGCATAGCAATTTTCAATTGTGCCCATGTTAAATGCTGCCACGCCGCCGGCAAACCATTCGCTGGCTCTGACATTGCCTCGGGAATAGCAGTTTTTCACCAGGCTTTCTTCGCCATTGGCGCCCACCACACCACCCATGGCAGAACCACCGCCTACACCACCCCAGGCATAAACTCTTTCCATTCTGCCTCCGCTGGTGTTGGAACCCGCCACACCGCCAGCGGCATAGTCCGTGGCATCAACACCACCCTCGGCATGGGAGTCATAAATCTCGCTGTTGTCGTTGGCTCCCACCAGGCCGCCGGCAACACTTTTGGCGATTACCGCGCCTATGGCATGGCTGTTCAGCAGCTTGCTTTTGTCAGCGTTCATTCCCACCAGGCCGCCAACAACGTTTTGGCCTTCAACAGCACTTGAAGAATGGCAGTCTTCCACCAAACTTTGGGCATTGCTTGTCCCCACCGCACCGCCTATGCTGGTGTTGCCCTTGACGCTGCCTGCAGAATGGCTGCTTTTCACCGTGCTGTTGTTGTTCCATCCCACCACACCGCCGACATTGTTGTTTCCCTGGACGTAGCCTGAAAAATAGCTGCCCTGCACCATTCCTCCCTGATTGTTTGCACCCACTATACCACCCACCCCCATCAAAGAGTTGCTGCTGATGTTGGCTGAGATATTGCAACCTTGCACTGTACCACCATCGTTTTGTCCCACCACAGCACCCACAGCAGACAGGCCGCTCAACGCGCTTAAGTCTATGGTGCCGCCTGCAGTGCCACCCGTGTTGCCACCTGCGGTGCCGCCCGTGCTGCCGCCTGCAGTGCCGCCCGTGTTGCCGCCTGCAGTGCCGCCTTCAGTGGCGTTTTTGTCGGTGAAGTGAATGATGACGTCCTTCAACTCAAGGTTTTTTACCACCGCACCTGGGCCAATGTTGGCAAACATCCCCAAACCTTGAGGGGTTTCGCCAGGCAGAAGGAGGCCGCCCACTCTGTTAATGGTGAGGCCGGAAATGCTGTGGCCGTTGCCGTCAAAAACCCCCGTGAAAGGCGCTCCCCAGTTGCCTATGGGCACCCAGTTGCTCGTGCCCTCCAGAGGGAGTGTCAAACGAACGTCTTCCGTAAGCTTATAGTTCTCAGCCAGGCCTTCCGGTTTGTTCAGGTGCTCTTTGACGGTTTCAATGTTTTTCTGCTTCACCAAAATGGTGTTGTCGCCATCTTTTTCGATGGGCGCCCAACCGTCTTCTTCCACATAACAGGCATGGAGGAATGCGCACAAACTTAACAAGCACAGCATTCCCAAACCCAGACGCCCTACAGCGAAGTTTTTTATATAAAACCTCTGCCACGCCCTCTTTTCCAGCCCTTCTTCCTCTCTCTGCTCCATCCTTTGTTTCATCCCTTGACCCATCCTTTGTTCCACACTCTGTCACGGCCTCTACTTCAGCCCTTGCTCCATCCTCTGTTCCGCGCTCTGCTCCGTCCTTCCGCGCCTGTTCGCGCTCTATTTCAACTCTTAGCACAGTCTCTCACAAAATCCAAGGTGGATTTATGTGGGTGAAAATAATTCATTTCAAAAAAGAGGGCGACCCCTTTCAAGCAGTCGCCGTTTTGAGCTTTTTATGTCACTGCTTCTGAGGGCAGGGGTTGTTTTTGTTGCGGCACTCCAGAAAAACTCAGCAGCGTTCCCAACGCCAACAAGTCTCCCAGAACTCGAGGAAGCAAGGGTACGACTTCCAACAATAGCGGAAGCTGGGGTTGTCTTTGTAGTTAGACCATATGATATGGTCAGGAATGTCGACAGCACTGCCGCCAAAACCGGGGAGTTTGCCTGGAACATGTGTCCATGGGGGCTCTCTAAACCACGGAGGGAAGTTGTCGCCGTCCAACGGCCACTGTCTGGGGATGATGCTTTTGCCATATTTAGAGTTTTCAACCCCCGCATATAGATAGTCTCTGGGGTCTCGGTCGTCGTCTCCCAACCAGCTAAGCATCTCAGGTGTATGCAGCCAGCCATAGGCATAGTTGTTTTCTGCAGTGCCTTGCTTCCAGCCTCCTACAATGCGCCAGGAATATTTGTTGTTGTGCTTGTGCGCAACAACTGCCCAGTTGAGTGCCATGCAACCTATGACATGGGCACTGTTGTCATAGACAGGTTCCTCAGGGGGAACGTCCTTCTCGTCCATGCACGGCTCACATTCATGTTCAGGATCCTCGCTGAGTTTTTTGTCACACTCGGCTTCGCATTGGCGTATTTCCTCACACTCCTTCTCGCAGTCCTTTTCGCATTGGCACTTCTCCTTATTCACATCATTACAATCAGCCTCAGCTTTGCACTTTGGGCTCTGCTTGCACTGCGACTCGCAGGTGCCTTCATCTTCATCGTCCCCATCCGCCTGCAAGCAGTCCGTCTCCTTCTCACACTTTTGCCCCAGCACGCCAATAATCCCTCCAATGCCGGCCTCCAGCTTCTTTCCAAAGAGGCCCAAAAACTTGCCTTTTCCACCCTTGGCGGCGACTCGGCCCACGGCATAGCAGTGTTGCACCGTGCCCATGTTAAATGCCGCCACACCACCGGCAAACCATTGGGAGGCTCTGACATTGCCCAGGGCATAACAGTCTTTCACCAGGCTGCTGTTGCCGTTGGAGCCCAGCACACCTCCCATGCCATAGCGGCCGTTTACATGGCCCTTGGCATAAACCCTCTCCATCCTGCCCCCGCCTGTGTTGGCCCCTGCCACACCTCCGGCTGCATAGTCTGCAGCGTTGACATCACCCGTGGCATAAGCATCATATACCTCGCTGTTGTCGTTGGCTCCCACCAGGCCACCTATCACACTTTTGCCTTGGACGGGGCCTGTGGCATAACTGTTGGTCAGCATGCTTTTGTCTGCGTTCATTCCCAAAAGGCCGCCCACAACATTCTGACCTTCAACAGCACTTGAGGAATGGCAGTTTCGCATCGAACTCTGGGCATTGTTTGTCCCCACCGCACCGCCAACACTGGTGTTGCCCTTGACGCTGCCTGCAGAGTGGCAATTTTCCACCGTGCTGTTGTTGTTCCACCCCACCACACCGCCGACATTGTTGTTGCCCTGGACGTTGCCCGAAAAATGGCTGTCTTTCACCACGCCCTCCTGGTTGTTTGCGCCTACCACACCACCCACACCAAAGAGGGAATTGCTGCTGATGTTGCCCGTGGCAGAGCAGTTTTGCACCGTGCCACCATCGTTTTGCCCCACCACACCGCCCACAGCGGAAATGCGGGCCATAATGGTGCTGATGTCAATGCTGCCTGGCGTGCTGCCTGCGCTGCCTGCAGTGGTGCCGTCCGTGACGGCTTTGTCGGTGTAGTTGATGTTGACGTCTTTCAACTCAATGTTTTTTATCTCCGCGCCCTGACCAATGCTGCCAAACATCCCTATCCCCTGGGGGAGTTCTCCAGGCAGGAGGAGGCCGCCCACTCGGGTGATGGTGATGCCGGAAATGCTGTGGCCGTTGCCATCAAAAACCCCCGTGAAAGCCTCTCCGGTTTTGCCCACTGGCACCCAGTTGCTCGTGCCCTCCATAGGTGGCTTCAAACGAATGTCTTCCGTCAACTTATAGTGCTCCGTCAAACCTTCCGGTTTGTTGAGGTGCTCCTTGACGGTTTCAATGTTTTTCTGCTTCACCAGAATGGTTTTGCCATCCTTCTCCATGGGCTCCCAACCGTCCTCTTCCACATAACAAGCACCGAGGAGTGCGCTCAGGCTCAGCATACACAAAACGCCCAAACCCAAACGCCCCGCAGCGACATTTTTTGCGCGAAGTTTTGGGGTGTGTGCTTTTGCTGTCTCCCTCTGCTCCACCCTTGGCTCCATCTCTTGTTTCAGGCTTTGTTCCATACGCTTGTTCCATCCTAATTGTTTCAGCTCTTGTTCCACGCTCTGTCGCAGCCTAGCACAAAGTCAAACGAAAGAATGTACATTAAGTGTGGGTTCCAACGACAGGTGGCGTTTTTCTTTTTTAGCCCAAGCCTGCGGTCGTCTTGCGCTGCATAACATGGTTCCAGCAAATGCCGGGACTGAACACTTAGATGGAACGTGTCAAACGAAACCCAAAGTCACGGTAACGAGCGTTCGGCAGATTTCGATCGCGACGCGACACCTGGCATTGTTTGGTGCTGTAGAGCCAGCTGCCGCCACGCACGACACGGTTCCAACCCTCATTATACCAAACTTTGTCTTCACACCACTCCCACACGTTGCCGGACATGTCATAAAGCCCTAATTCGTTCGGCTTCCATTCTCCAACAGGGTGTGTTTTGTTTTCACTGTTAAGCTCATACCAAGCATAATATTTTAATTCTTCTTCCGTATTGCAGCCTGCATATGGATTTCCTTTTCCTTTCACGCCTCCTTTGGCTGCATATTCCCACTCTGCCTCGGTAGGCAGACGAAAACCGTTGGCACTCTTATCAGGTATTTCGACAATCCATGACTGGTCCGATAAATCTGCCAGGTTGTCTGACTGATCTGTCGGGTTATTTTTTTTGTCTATTTTATAATATGGAGTGAGACCTTTCAGCTCACTCAATTTGTTGCAAAATTCAACTGCATCGTACCAGCTGATTCTATCCACAGGGCATTGAAGGTTGTGGTATACACCGAAATAGGAAGGGTTTTTTTTCATAATCCCAGTGTAAAGCTCTAAGGTTACAAGAAACTTGCTTATTTGAAACCCGGTTTGCAAATCCTTTTTGCTTGTAATTTCGTTGTCCATTTTTTCATAGGCTTCCGCACTCTTGTCAAATTCTACTGTAATCATATTGTCCATTACAGGGTCAGGCAATTCATCAAGAGGAATGAGCGCCGTATGATTTTTATCTTTGTCTTTCACCAAATTTCTGTAATTTGCTTTGATTTCAAAATTGCGGAAAATGTTTTGTGTCTTTTCTGAATAATCATCCGTTCCGTCTTCTCTTTGGTGGTAAAAGATTTTTATAGACCTGCATTTGCCGGAACGAAAACCCTTTTCGATACCTTTTTCAAACAAAAGGTTCAACAAAGTACGATCAGAATTGCCGCATGAATGTCCAAAAATAAAGATTTCGTAGTCGCCTTCCTGCAAAAATTCTTCCAACTCAGAGTAATTGTTTGTTTCAGCATATTTCACCGACTTTGTGTTTTCAAAAAAACAGTTGTTGTTCAGGTTTTCCATTTCAGTGAAATTTTTAGCCAATTCATCACCATAACCAAAAATCATTTTGTTTTTCGGATTGTTTAATTCTCCATGAATGTGAATAACTTTCTCTTTTGCAACACCTTTTTCATCTTGGGTGGCATACAAGCTTTCCGTATTTGTATAATTAAAACTCAGAAATAAAACTTTTTCAGGTTTATCTCTTTCCAAATGTTTTGCGATGGTGTCTTTTTTCTCGGGCTTATCAAGACTTGATAAATATTTTTCCAGCTCGAAGCTGATTGCTTCAAAATCTTTGTTTAACTTTTTAACAGGTGAAGACAATCCAACGTCGTTGGGTGAATCCAGTTCTTGTTTGGCGCATCGCACCAATTTTTTATAATATAATTCCTCAATATCCACCCAATTATTTAGATGGATTGCTTGTTCGATGTCTTCGAGAAAACCGTTTTTATATTCGCTTATTTTTCTTTTAAAAGAGGCAATGGTATTATCCAGTTCATTTTCCTTCTTTTGGATTTCATCTTTTGTTTTCCCTGCACACTTCCCATAACTTTTTTCTTCGTTGTCTAAATCATCGATGTTCACAACAAGGTTTTCAAGTTTCACTTTGATGAAATCGTCTTCAAAGAGGTAACAGGATTTTCTGCCTTCGGACAGTGGCTTTAAATATTTGTATTGATTTGTCTTTTTTAGTTCTTCGCGCCAAAAGGCGGCAATAAAATCCCTGTAACTTGTTTTCAAGCCGTGTGCCAGGTCAAAGCCGTTGCCAATTAAAATGATACGATTCAAAAGATTCATTTTTAATGCTTTTTGTGAAACAGTTTGTGGTAACGAACAGGATGTTTATCCCATTCCATCATGTTTGTTATTGTTTTCAACGCTTCAAAGGCTTTTTTGCGCAGTTTTATATCTTTGATGTTGTCCATGCGGCTCAGCAGATATGGGCAGGAATCACGCCCGAATTTTGCCACTTCGTCCGGATATTCAGGATACATCTTTTTTAAAAACAACTCCCAACTGCCCATCAATTCAATAAAACCATTATATGAGCCGGAGTGCGTCAGTGTTTTCGTTTGGTCGCTTTCGTGCCTTTGCCACTGATAGATAATATCTTTGACAACAGTGGTTTTGGGAGATTTCAAAAACAGATCTGAAAGGAACAAGAGATCTTCACCTTGGGTGATGTTGGGAAACCGGATTTGATTGTTTTCAAGAAAATCACGACGATATATGCGATTCCAAACCGAAATATAGGAGAAGAACTTGTCAAACGCATTGGCATGTGCAGTTGGGGAGCATCTAACGGCAATGCCACTGTCGAATTGTTCAATAAAGGAACCCAACACCACATCTATTTCAGATTTTACCCCTTCCATGCGCCCCACATATGAAGCAAGAGCTTTTCTTGGAAGAACATCGTCGGAATCACAAAATACAATGTATTCACCTTTCGCCTTATCCAACCCAGCATTCCTTGCTCCTCCCGGACCTCTTTTGGGGATTTCTATAATCCTAAACCTCGTGTCGATTTGCGCAAATTTTTGCGCAATATCCCAACCTTCCTGATGGCCGTCAAACACACAAATAATTTCTATGTTGGCGTATTTTTGCGCTTTAATGCTGTCTAAACATGCTTCAAGATATTCAATTCTCGTGTCAATGGGAACAATAACGGAAAACATGGTTTATTTTTGTTTGTCTTTATATCTTGGCACCAAAACAGCGGGGCGGACTCCGCAATGCGCGTGATGTTTATGATATCCTTGTTTGTTAACCGTGCCGTTGTAGAATACTGTCATGGCTCGTTCCGGGAGTTTTGCAGTGGACGATAGCCACCAAGCATTGTGACTCAGTTTTCTTGATGCTGTCATTGCCCCATATACAGGAGGGAGGAGGGGCGTTGTAGGAAGCAGGACAGATTCGATGTCGCTGGTTTCTAAATCTTCTACATTTTTCACGTTTTCTATGTCATTTGTGCTCAACAGAAATATTCTGTCAAGTTCCTTGCTTTTACGTTGAATCAAACCAAGAAAAGATTTGGACATTTTTGTTTGTAATAAAGAACGCTCTGCCTCAGTAAATATTTCTTTGATTAAATATATGTTAAGCCACGCTCGAATTTCACTGTTTTCCCAGTCTACAATTTTATTCTCGTCATGAAAACGCCGGATGGCAAGGACTTTTTTGCTGAGATATAAGGTGTTTTCGTGAATGTCTCCCATCTTTATCCACGAAATCGGTTGTTTGTCTTTGTGGCTCATATGGCCCAATAAACCTTCCTGCTCCAACCGCTCCCTTGCTTCTTGTGCTTGTTGTTTTAATTCAGTTTCATTTCCTTGCGAGACAATATTGGCATTGTCTTTAAATTCATTTTCAGTTTTTTTGTTCATATTGAATGTTGTTTGAAGCATGCCGGGAGAGGGGGAACACTCTTGCCGGGTGTTGGTCATCGGCCGACGCGTTTTTGCCGACTTGGCTGAGGCAGAGGCCGAGCTTGACAGCCTATGAAAGTTTGAAAGCCCCCAAAACCCAACAGAAGCGAGGAGTACGGGACTTGAACCCGTGACCTCCGGCGTGACAGGCCGGCGTTCTAACCAACTGAACTAACTCCCCAGAATCATTTTTTTGCTGCTGCCTCCACGGCCGCTACCTCTTTGCTGCTTCTTCTGCCTCTTCCCTCTGCTACCTCTTCTTCAACCACTCCTCCTCAACCCATGGGCGGAACAGGGATTGAACCTGTGACATTCGCCTTGTAAGGGCGACGCTCTACCGCTGAGCTATCCGCCCTGCTCTGCCCAACGAGATTGTCTCTCTAGAGAGCTTGTTTTGCGAAGTCAAGTTTTTTTGGAATCAGTGGTGTTTGTAGAGGCGTTTCAAAATCCAATCTGCGGCTTTCTGACGCAAGCTGGGTTTGTTGAGGTTGATGAGCTGCCAAAGAAGCTCCTCCATAAACTCAGAGGTACTGGCTTGTTGATAGAGCTCCCGGAGAGTGGCTTTTCTAGCGGAAATATAGGTTTGGGGGAGGGGGGAGGGGCTCCACCGCGTATGAGCCGTATTCGCCAAAACCGAGGGCTGCGTATGGACCAGATGGAAATTCTGCTCCGGCTTTTGAGCGGACGCCTCCATATTCCACGCGTTACGGTGTGCAATGGAGGCGAGCAGCTCCAGGCTTCGTTTTATTTCTTCGTCCGAGTGTGTGGCCTTGGGGCAGAGGATGAAGTGGGAATTTCTGCCATGCAGGCGCTCGCGCAACCAGAGGCCGGACTTTCGCAAAGCTTCCCTCAGGCTTTCGAGTCGAATTTCCTCCCCCACCCACAAAGGGATGAGGGGTGTTGTCGACGGCCCCAAGTCAAAGCCGAGCTTACGAAGCTCCTTGTGCAGGTGTTGAGCAATCTCCCAGAGGCGCTCCCGCCGCCAGGGCTCCGTCTCCAACAGTTTCAGGGCGCGCAGGGCCGCGGCCAGGTTGGGGGCTTGAGCCCAGCTGTGCTGTCGTCCAAGCGGGTGGCAGCGCAGGTAACTTACCACAGGGCGTGGGCCCGCAAAAACAAAGCCCTGAGCGCCGAGAGTTTGTCCCAAGTCGCATACTTTCCAAGTTTCTGTGGGAGGCAAATGGAAGTGCTCATCGGTACCTTTACCGTTTTTTCCCAGCAGCCCCAGGCTTAAACTTTCGTCCACGCAGAGGCTGCCCTTAGAGGCATAGAGTTTGTGCAGGAGTTGGGGCAGGGGTGGCAGGTACCCGCGGAAGGGGGAGATGCCGCAAACCAGCACCCAGGAGGGGAAGGGGGGGGAGGAGACCTCCAGAAACTCGAGGAAGTTGAGGTATGGGTTGGAGGGGAGGGAGAGGAAGGGCCATGCCTCGGCCTCCGTGGCCCAGCAGTCTCTGGCCAACTCCAGGAGGGGAGAGAAAACAGGCGAGGGCAAAGCGCTGTAAAAGGCGTCCTCCGTCCCCCAGAAAGCAGCCATACGTTGCTCCAACTCGGTTTGCAGGCGCAGTCCGGCGACGGGTTGAAGGCCGAGGCGTTTGAGTGCCCCGCTTGCAGCCTCTCGTACGCGGATGTCGCTGGCGAGGCCCAGGAAGTCAAAACTGCACAAGTCCACCCATTGGCGGCTGGCCATTTCCACGTGGCCGCCGGCGACAAAAGCAGAAATGTCCCAAGGTGTGGCGTCTGCTTGCAGCTGGTTTAGATTCCAGGCTTTGGTTTTTTCAAGGAGGAGGGAGGACATGGCGTTGAAGACACTAACAGCCGCCGCCGCCTTCTCCAAGACAGCATATTCCCTTGGCCGTCTTGTTTCGCCGGGTTTTGTGGTTGTCCCAGCGCGTGTTGGCTTGGTTTTTTTGTTTGGAAACGCAGAGAAACAGCATAGGGCTTGCCATGGAAGTGAAAGTTTGCTAAGCGCCTGCGTCCTTGGAAGAAGCAGTGTGAAACAAGCCCGGCGGATGTCCCGCCCGCACCGCCAGCGAGAAGCTGTGTGCGTTTTGAAGAAGGCCTAGGCCTTCAAAGGAAAAAAACATGAAGGGCCTCGTGGCAAAGAAAGTGGGAATGACGCAGGTATTTGACGCCAACGGCATGCGCATTCCCGTGACGGTTTTGGATGTCAGCACTTGCATGGTTGTAGGCAGGCGCAGCCCGGAAAAAGACGGCTACAGTGCTGTCATTTTGGGTTTTGGAGAAATACGCGAGAAGCTGTTGAATGGGCCACGCAAGGGCCTGTTTAAGAAGGCCGAAGTGACTCCTCGGCGCACCCTGCGCGAATTCCGTGTGCGTCCTGAAGAGGCGGCCGCCATGGAAATAGGCAAAAGTATTTCTGTGGAAATGTTTGCACCGGGCGACTTTGTGGACGTGTCGGGTTTAAGCAAGGGCCGCGGCATGCAGGGTGTTATGCGGCGCTGGCATTTTTCGGGCTTCTACCAAACCCACGGCACGCATGAATACCGCCGCCACCCGGGAGCCATTGGCCAACGCAAGACGCCGGGCCGTGTGCACCCCAACAAGAAGCAGCCTGGCCACATGGGTGACGCCAAGGTGACAACTCAGAATTTAAAGGTTGTGGAGGTCATTCCCGAGCGCAACCTCATTTTGCTGAAAGGTGCTGTCCCCGGCCACAAAAACGGCCTGGTGGTGCTGCGCCCCGCGATAAAACCCGCCCAAAAAGCCGCCAGGGCCTCAAAACCAGGCGCTAAATCGCTTTAAGGTTGACGCTACAGTTCAGACCGGTTTCAATTTGACATGAGATAGAGGCGGGCGAGGCTTTTGCGATGGGAGCGCACTTGAGTGCGTGACCTGAGCAAAAACGAGTCCAACGAAGAGATTATGTCAAAGTGGAAGCGATCTAAGAAAGCTTAGAAGCCATAGTCTCGGCCAGCGTCTTCAGGAAAGAAGCGTCCCCTGGAGAGGAGGGTTGCCAGGCTTGGGGGGGAAGGGGTGCAAAGGGCTCCAGGCCTGGGTTGGGCAGGCAGGCTTTTCCCCAGCGTGCGCCGCAAAGGGAAGCCACCAGAGCGCCTTGAGAGGCCGGACTTCCTCCCCGGCGGATGACATCTTCCACGAGACGGGCGGCTGCGCTTGCAGCTTCGGCTTCCGGTGCGTGCAGCAACTCCCAGAGTGCGAGGCGGAAGCTTAAGCGAAGTTGTCCTCCATGCTGGCGCAAATTCAGCGTGGGCCCATACAGGTTGGGGGTGGTTTTTTGGGCGCATTCCATGTCTTCTTTGAGGAGAGAAAGGGCCTGTTGAATGGAGGCGGGGTTGATTCCCATAGGTATGAGGGTGGGGGCGACATCCGCCACGTCCCGCTGCATCACCTCCAGCAGCTTTGCGTTGGAGGCATAGGTGTCGGGAGAGAGAATGCATTGAGAAACCGCCGCCGCCCAGGCGACGCTGGCCAAAGCCCCCAAGGGCCCTGTTTGTGTGGCCAAAGCTTCTTCCGTCACGGCCTGCATACGCTCAGAGGGCTGCGCATAAAAAAAGCAAGCTGCAGGCAAGGCACGCAACAGCACCCCATCCAGAATGGGGGAAGGGGCAGGGTTACGCACATGGCATTCGAGGAAAGCATGGGGGGAGTGAAAGCGAGGAAAATGTTCCAAAGTCCAGGCCAGGGCCGGCTCTATGGAAGGCTCCTTTCCGGGGGGAGTTTCTTCTGGAGGGGAGGAGGCGGCGAGTTTCCCCGCATTCTGAAGAAAGGCAGCATGACGGCGATAGGCATTCAGGAGGTTTCCCAAATGAAATTGTCGTCCATTCAAAAAGCAATGGGCGGCGCAGCTGGCAAACCCCAGAGAAAGGCTATGCGCCCTGGAAGGAGGCCGTGCGGGAGCCGACTCAGGCGGTTTTGAAAAAAGAGCTGGAAACTCAGGGACGTTGGGGAAATTTCGGCCTTGCATGGCAAAACCAAGCACATCTCCCAGCCACAAACCGAGGAGGGCGCCGCGGATGCGCTCAGCCACAGGAGGAGGAGGAGAGGTAGTCCGTTGTCGCCGGGAAGGAGGAGCAGGAGGAGGAGGCATAGAATCCGCTTTCGGTGTTTTCCTTTGCGCATAAGAGCGCTAGAACGGAGGCTATGACTGAAATCATCATTCTGCAAGCGCGGGAAGTATTGGATTCTCGAGGCAACCCAACTGTGGAAGCCGAAGTCACCTTGGAGTGCGGCGCTCAGGGCAGAGCGGCCGTACCTTCCGGTGCTTCCACAGGGGAGCATGAAGCCGTAGAGCTTCGAGACGGCGAAAACAAGCGTTATTTGGGCAAGGGTGTGCAAAAGGCGGTGCACAACGTCAACGAGGTGATTGCGCCGGAAATTCTGGGCATGGACGCGTTGGAGCAGGCCGAGTTGGATGCCAGGCTGATTGCCTTGGACGGGACACCCAACAAGAGCAGGCTGGGAGCCAACGCCTTGTTGTCTGTGTCGATGGCGGCGGCCAAAGCCGCAGCGGACGCGGTGGGCCTTCCGCTGTTTCGTTATGTGGGAGGTGCACAGGCGAATTGTTTGCCGGTGCCGATGATGAACATTTTGAATGGAGGAGCGCACGCCGACACGCGCGTCGACATACAGGAGTTTATGGTATTGCCCTGGGGAGCCGACTCTTTTGCCGAGGGTTTGCGTTGGGGAGCGGAGGTTTTTCATGTGCTGAAGAAAATTTTGAAGGGAAAAGGTTTGGCGACAGGGGTAGGGGATGAAGGAGGATATGCCCCGGACTTGCCCGCGAACGAGGAAGCGCTTTTACTGATTATGGAGGCCATAACGAAGGCGGGTTATGAGCCTGGCAGGGAGATTGCGCTGTGCCTGGATGTTGCCGCGAGCGAGTTTTATAACAAAGCCACAGCCCGCTACACGTTAAAAGGCGAAGGCAAAGACTATGACAGCCAGGGCCTGGTTGAACTCTACCGCAAACTGGCTGAGCGCTACCCCATTGTCTCCATTGAGGACGGCATGGACCAGGACGACTGGGAGGGGTGGAAGGCGTTGACGGATGCCCTGGGGGGGCAGGTGCAGCTGGTGGGTGACGACTTGTTTGTGACGAACACGGAGCGCCTGAAGATGGGCATAGAGCGTAAGGTGACCAACTCCATTTTGGTGAAGGTGAACCAGATTGGAACGCTGACAGAAACTTTTGAAGCCGTACGTATGGCGCACCGAGCGGGCATGACTTCCGTCATGAGTCACCGCTCCGGGGAGACGGAGGATTGCACCATTGCGGATTTGGCTGTTGCCTTGGATTGTCGGTTGATAAAGACGGGCTCTGCGTCGCGCAGCGATCGCATTTCCAAATACAACCAGCTTTTGCGTATAGAAGAAGCCTTGGGCCGGCAAGCCCGCTATGGAGGGAAGGCGGCTTTGAAAGTGAGCACTCGGGTTTGAGCAGAGAAGCTTTGAGGAGGAGGGGGAGGATACTCCTTTCCAACGATGATGGGATTGAGGCCGAGGGTTTGCAGGTATTGGCGGCGGCATTGGAAGACTTGGCGGAGCTGTGGATAATTGCCCCGGAGCAGGAGCGCAGCGGCCATTCGCATGCCATTTCTCTGCACCGCCCCATGAAAGCCATGCAGCGAAGCCCTCGCTGTTTCAGCTTAAGCGGCACGCCGGTGGATTGTGTTTTTATGGCCTTTCACAACTTCATGAAAGACGCTCCACCCACCTTGGTGGTGTCGGGCATTAACCACGGAGCAAACCTGGCCAGCGATGTTTTTTATTCCGGGACGGTGGCTGTGGCGCGCGAAGCCGCCTTGCGTGGTGTGCCGGGCATTGCGGTGTCGCTGGCTTCCAAAACGAGCAGGCGCTTTGAATATGCCGTCCCCTGCATGCGCAGGCTTTGTGCCTGGGCACTGGAAAACGCCCCCCCTGGCCTCCTGCTGAATGTGAATGTCCCCGACAATGGAAAGCCACCCGGAGGTGAGGCGTTGACGCGCTTAGGGCGCCACCACTACCGCTTTGAAATGCTTGAGAAAGAAAATTCAGAATATTATTGGCTGATAGGGGATGTCCACTACCGGCATGAATCCATTCCAGGGACAGACTGTGTGGCTGTTTATGAGGACAACCACATCAGCATCAGCCCCTTGTCTCTGGATGCCAATGTGCCCGTGGACACAACCCCTTCGCAGGCCATGGCCGCCTGGCAGATGCAGCTTGAGACGTTGCTTGAGACACCGTTGGAAACGCAACCAAAAACATAGTTATAACTAAAAACACAGTGATGTGCAAAACCATGGCCAACGTAGTTACAGACACAGCAAGAAACCTGAAGGCACCGTGGAAAACCTGAAGCCACTGACAGAACGACGTAAGGGCAGCTTGCCAGCCGCCCTGAATGCGCCCGTTGTCAAATGGGAAACCGCTCCAAAACCACGGTGGCCACAAAGAAAGCGCCCGGTGTTTTGTGCGCTGTTGTTGTGTGCGGGTTGCCTGTTGGCTTGCCCCAAAACCGGGGGGGTACCCCGGGAAAAACCCCAGGGCCCGGAGGAGGTGGGTGTCATGCCTGTGCACACCGTGGTGAAGGGCGAAACACTCTATGGCATTGCGAGAAGCCACCGTGTGCCTTTGCCGGAGTTGCTGGCTGTCAACCGCTTGAGCGAGAAAGACACTTTGCACATAGGGCAGCGTTTGTGGATTCCTCAAACTTCTGCTGCTTCCAAGCCTGCCTCTGCGGATGTGGCGGTTTCAGACGCAACGGCTTCAAACAGCAGCGTGGAAAAACCGGCAGCTGCGGCTTTGGGTTTTGCACTGGAGTGGCCTTTGAAGGGCATGCTTTATGCAAAATTCGGGAAGAAGGGGAAGGAGGTGCACGACGGCATCGACTTGGCGGCGCCCCTGGGGACGCCCGTGAAGGCGGCAGCGGCCGGCAAAGTGCTTTATGCGGGGGAGCAGAAGGGTTATGGGAAAATAGTCATTCTCGAGCACGCCGCAGGTTGGGTGACGCTTTATGCGCACAACCACGAGTTACGCACAGAAACCGGTGCCACGGTTGCTTCCGGAGCCATGATTGCGACGGTGGGCCAGTCCGGCAGAACCAGCGGGCCGCATTTGCATTTTGAGCTGAGAAAAAACGGCATTCCGGTAGATCCGCTTCCCTATTTGAAGGCGGCGCCTTAGCCGTAGGCTGTTTCTGTTGGCGGTTTCTGTAGGCTGCTGCACTGTGGGTGGTTTCACCGCCCTCGCCTCCCGCCCCCCCCCCCCCCCCCCC
>Ga0209737_10000496_pt1 | contig 32173 bp, 30 predicted proteins | sample TergutCu122P3_FD_187284 | JGI IMG/M metagenome (GOLD analysis project Ga0209737, IMG submission 187284) | Cubitermes ugandensis P3 segment gut microbial communities from Kakamega Forest, Kenya - Cu122 P3 (SPAdes) (version 2) | ecosystem: Host-associated > Arthropoda: Insects > Digestive system...
CCTTTGTATGGCGAAACAACGAAAAGATTTTGCCCCGAAATGCCGACATTTATTTCTCGCAGATTTATTCTACGCATATATTTGTACGGAAATTTATACGACAAAAACGCCTGCGTTAAACGCAAGTATGAGGCATTTTCGATATAGTCCTCAGCGGCTTTTGTGGGCAGATTCTCAATGAACGCCTTTGTGCCGTTCCAGCGGTCGCCGCCGTGGTTGTATTCCATATTAAATGAGAAAGTGAAGCCGTGCAAAGTCAAAGTTGGTGCAAAACCGATGATAAAATCGGGTGTGGGGTCGCCAATTCTTTTCAAATCTGTATTAATCAGCGGAACACCGTTGTTATCAACTACAATCGCGCCGTTAGCAGTTCGTTGATAGGTTGTGCCGTAGATAACACCAAGCGGTTCGCCTTTGGCAAAATAAGTTCCCACATCGGAAAATCCTGCCAAAGCAACTTTTTCCTGTCCGTCTGCAACATTTAGCACTTTGTTTCTCATTTTGCTAAAATTGAAATTAATTGTAAATTCAATATAGCGAGTACGAACAGGTTTTAAAAACACATCTAACAAAAAGCCGTCATTGCGCACATCGCCGATATTTTGCAAAAAGAATTGTCCTGCATCGTTGCACGGGGCTATCATATTGCGAGTTGTGTTGTTGAAATATGTAAATTTCAGCAAATATCTATTGCGCTCAAAGCCCATTTCAAGCCCTGCTTCGTAATTTTCATAAATTTCGGGTGTAATTTTTTTTATTTGTGAGAAAATTTCGCGGTTTTCATAGAAATTACTTAACGCATCGGCGGCGGTCATTTCAGTGGTAAGCACAGAATAATTTCTGTAAATTAACGATGCTTCGCCAAGCGACCTACCTGCATTACCGAAAATTTTAAATCTATTCAACCAATGCCAATAACTACTTCCCCAATTTCTAGTTAGACGTTTTACAGGGTTTTCCAAATGAATAGCAACACCAACTGACGGAAACAAATTTATGTAATCTTGCGCCGTATTTGAAAAATAATGCTTATTATTTAGGTCTATGAGTATTTTGATTCTATTATCGACCTCATAATTGTATTGCGCGCCATACAAAATTTCGTGCGAATTACGAAAGCCGTCAAAAACTTGCAAATTCATTCGTTCTACATCATTTTCGTTTCTATTAAATGAATAATTTGCCAAAAAGTCAAGACGATGATTGCGATAGCCAGAGTTAAATAGAGCATATTTAACCGAAAGCCCTGTGTTTAAATCGGACAATTCTTCGTTGCGCAAAAGCGGCGGTAACGCAGAGTTAATTATTCCCATTTTGCGCTCGTCCCACTGTTTGTTGAAACTCAATGTCGCTTCTGTTTCAAACTTTTTCTTTTTGTATTTTGTTTTCAGCCAAGTAAGCAACTCTTTTGTATCGCTTTTGTCGGGCAATTTGCGATAGGGGTATTGGCTGAGATTGTCGGTAAGTACGGCATCGAACAATCGTGCGTGACTCGCACCAAAATTGGTTAAACGACTGATTCGGTTGCTGCCCGAAACACCAATATCGGTTGTAAAAAATTTCCCCCATTTTAAATCGGCTTTCAGCGAGGCATTATAAATGTTTTGTCGTGAGTGCGGAATAGGATTGTTATCTCTGTTTTGTCCAAGCGCAATTTTGATAGTATTTTCGCGAGTAAATCTGAGTTTTGCATTTACAGAGTTTTGAAACGAAACCCCAGTTCTGAAAAAATTAGCGGGATTTGTTGTGTTTTGCAATTTCAAATCGGGCATACGTCCAATTTCCGAAAGCATCAACGCGCCGTGGTAATCTACAAAGAAACCATTCAATTTGAAAGATGGGGGATTTAAAGGTTTCATTTTGTATTCATTTTTACGCCGTTTGATAGAACGAATTTTATCAATCTTGTCAATTGTTTCGCCCACAAGCACAGGTGTTTTGTCAGTCAGAATAGCCACACCGAGTGTATCGGTTTTACTCGCAAGCAATGGCGAAGGTGTGATGTTTTGCCCATTTACCAACAACGCAAGCGTAATAAATAATAGAAGAAAAAAGGATTTTTTCATATTCGCAATGATTTTTTGCAAAGATAATTTAAAAATTTGACTTTTGAAAATATTGTTAAAAAATATTTCTCAAAAATTTTAAAATTATATTTTGCCAATTCAAAAAAATGTATTACCTTTGCAGCCGTTTTCAGAAAAATGAAAACGATTCAGTAGCTCAGCAGGTAGAGCACATCCCTTTTAAGGATGGGGTCCTGGGTTCGAATCCCAGCTGAATCACAAAGTTAATTTTTTTCATTTTTTTTGTGGGACTCAGTAGCTCAGCAGGTAGAGCACATCCCTTTTAAGGATGGGGTCCTGGGTTCGAATCCCAGCTGAGTCACAAAAAAGCCATAGATGTGAATCTACGGCTTTTTTGTTTGTAGCCCCCTCTAACTCCCCCAAAGGGGGAGAACACTCCCCTCTCTATTGGGGAGGGACTTTTATCTTTTCTTTTCTAAAACAATTTTTGATAACCATAAAAATATTGCCGAAACAACAATAAAATATAGCAAATCTCGGCTATCTATAACGCCGCGCGAAATTGATTTATAGTGATAATCTATGCCTATGGAAGAGATAAATTGACTTGTTGCGCCGTTGGTAAAGAGTGCGCCGACAAAGTTAAAGCCGATAAAGAGCGTGAAGCACAAAACTGCCGCAATCATAAACGCAACAACCTGATTGTCAGCGATTGACGAGGCAAAAACTCCTATTGAAACATACACACCCGAGAGCAACAGCAGCCCAATAAACGAACCCCAAAACGCCCCCGAATCGACATTGCCCGCAGGCACAGCCAAAAGATTTATCGAAAAATACCAAACCAACGTGCCCAAAAGCGCAATTATCACCAAAAGCCAACCTGACAACGCTTTGCCAAGTACAAGCGAAAGTTTGGAAATGGGGCGAGATAGCAACATTTCGAGTGTGCCTTGTTGCTTTTCCTCTGCAAAAAGCCGCATCGTTATTGCGGGACAGAGGAACAAAAACAGCATTGGCGCAAGGGCAAAAAGTCCGTCCAAAGCGGCGTAACCGCTGTCTAAAACATTATACTGGTTAGGGAAAACCCACAGAAAAAGCGCAGTGCCAATCAAAAATATTGCCAAAACAATATAGCCCGTTGCAGACGAAAAAAAACTGCGCAACTCCTTTTTTGTTATCGTAAAAATTGTTTTCATATAATTTTTTTGATTGCAAAATTACATATTTTTTTTTACTTAAACGCAAAAGAACGCAAAGAAAACGCAAAGAGCGCAATTTTTTTCTTTGCGTTCTTTGCGCCTTTGCGGTAAAAAAAAGCACATTGAATTTATTTTGAAATTTTGAAAGAAATGATTAATTTTGCAATCAAAAAAATATGAAAAAACTCATTTTAATTTTTTGCATAATATTTGTTGCATTCTCGGCAAATGCGCAATACAAATATTCCGTGCGGGCTATGGGCTATGGCGGAAAAATCTTGCCGTTGTCAAAAAACCTTGAAGCAACCGCAAAAGGAATGGTCTTAGGCGGCGAAATCGCTTTTGAGTTTCAGCCGACAGGCAAGCATCAATGGGAACAATTTTGGAATTTTCCAACCATTGGCATCGGGTTTGTGGGGCTTGATTTGGGCAACCCGCAAATTCTCGGACAAGCATTTGCGGTTTATCCGTACCTGCTTGTGCCTGTGATAGATAGCCGCTATTTTCAACTAAATTACAAAATCGGCACAGGAATGAGTTTTATCACAAAAACTTGGAAAAGAGCCGATACCGAAAGCGGTGTTAATGCCCCAACCGCAAATTCTGCAATCGGCTCAGTAGTAAATATTTATCTCAACACAGGTTTTAATTTTGAATTTCCCATAAATTACCGATTTTCGCTTACTGCTGATTTGGGCTATTCGCATATGAGCAACGGCTCTGTTATTACGCCAAACGGCGGCTTAAATATTCTTTACGGGCAAATCGGCGCGAAATACAACTTTATAGATTGTCCCGAATGCAGATTTGTTAAAAATCCCGCTTATAAATTGCCTTACAATTTTATTGTAAATATCGGAATGTCGGGCGGAGTGCGGCAACTTTATTACAAGGAAAATAAAAATTATTTTGTTGGTGCAATTAACGCAGGAATGACCGCGCCGTTAGCAAACTGGTATGCTCTTGGCGGCAGTTTTGACCTCTTTTTTGATGGCGCATTCAACAAAAAATATGATAATGGTTGGATAAATAGTTTTACACGCTATTATTTGATCGAAAATAAGTTTGAAAACAAAATTCGCGCTGGAATTTCTATAAATAATGAGTTTATTATCGGTAGATTAACAGGAATTTTCGATTGGGGAATTTATCTTTACAATCCGCTGAAAAATTTTGAACCTGGTGGCGAAATTGTAACTAAACGTGACAAAAAACCATTTAACAAAGGTATTTTCTACAAATACAACATCGAAGAAGAAGACGGCTGGAACTATTTTCGTTTGGGTTTGAAATATCGCGTTTGGGACAATATTTTCGTGTCTGTTAATCTAAAAACACATTTGCAAAAGGCAGAAATGATTACATTCGGTTTTGGTTACTATTTGCCGTTTGCTCGCGGAGGCAAATACGCTCCGACCAAAAAACAGGGGTCAAAATATTACCTTTATCGTTTTAATCAAAAAGAGGTACCTGATTTTCCAACGCCTTGGTATTAGTTTTAAAACCCTCTCCGCTACACCTCGTTACTTTCTGCGAGCATTTAACTTAACTTTATTGTATTTTTCTGGCACAATAAATAGCAAAATCAAAAATAATTTTAAATTTTTTCATTTTACATTATTAATTTTTTTATTACCTTTGCACTCAAATTCAGGTATCAATCTTTGCAAATCATAAAAGATTGATTAATAGGGAATTCCGTGAGAATCGGAAGCAGTCGCGCTGCTGTGAATTTCAAAAAAGTTTTCAAACTGCAACCACTGATTGAAAAATTGGGAAGGAATTGAAAATGAAATAAGTCAGAAGACCTGCCTGAAAAAATTATTAAATAACAAAAAAAATGCTCTCGCGAAAAGAGTTAATGTTATGAATTATTTACGATTTACGACTTACGATTTACGATTTTTTAGGTTGGCTTTGCAGGTCAAGCGGTGTTTTGCTGTCTTGGTTCTTGGTTCTTGGTTCTTGGCTCTGAACGCGCAAACCGACACCATTTCCTACTCGCTTGACGAGGTACAAATCACAGGCAAAAAAATCACTAACGAAATTATTCCGCCGCGCCGACTTTCAGGCGAAGTGCTGCAAAATCTTTCGATGCAGTCGGTTGCCGATGCGGTGCGCTTTTTTTCGGGTGTGCAGGTGAAGGATTACGGCGGTGTTGGCGGGCTGAAAACGATAAATATTCGTTCTATGGGGACAAATCAGATGGGCGTTTTTTATGACGGAATTCAACTCGGCAACGCGCAAAACGGACAGGTTGATTTGGGACGTTTTTCTCTTGACAATATCGAAAGTATCAGCATCTACAATGGACAAAAAAGTTCTGCCCTGCAATCGGCAAAGGATTACGGCGCAGCAGGCACAATTTATATTCAAACATTGCGTCCAAAATTCGATGAAAACGAGCGCTTTAAGTTCGTTACAAGAATAAAAAGCGGTTCGTTTGGTTTGATAAACCCCTCATTTTTATGGCAGCAAAAATTTAATAAAAATGTTTATATGACCACAAGTGCAGAATTTTTGCACGCCAACGGCAAATATAAATTCCGCTTTCAATCATTCAACACCACCGCCGACACAATTGCGGTGCGTAAAAACGGCGATATTACTGCCTTTCGTGGTGAAATTGGTTTTTTTGGCAACATAAAAGGTGGCGAGTGGAAAATTCAGTTTTATAATTACAACTCTGAGCGAGGACTGCCCGGTTTTATTGCTGCAAATGTTTTTCAACACAACGAGCGGCAAGCAGACAACAATTTTTTCACACAAGCATCTGTAAAAAAGCACTTTAACAAATATTCTTTTTTGATTAACGCAAAATATGCTAATGATTATACGCAATACAGAAGTCCCAAGCTGCTGAATTATCATCAAAACGAAATTTATCTCTCTTTTGCCAACTCTTACAAGCCGTTCAAAATTTGGGAACTTGCTTTGTCGGCTGATTATCAATATAATAATCTCTTTTCTAATCGAAAAGATTTTTCGTTTCCAACTCGTAACACGCTTTTGGTTGCGGCTGCCTCAAATGTAAAACTAAAATTTATGAAAGTTCAAGCATCTTTGCTTAGCACTTTTGTAAAAGATGAGGTAAAAATTGGTGATGCAAATAAGCAAAAACCGCAATTTACACCCGCCGTTATGGCGACTTTTTCGCCTTTTCGTCGTTTTCCGCTTGATTTTAGAGCATTTTACAAGCGCATTTTTAGAATGCCTACTTTCAACGATTTGTATTATACCGTTGCAACAAATTCCTATCTGAAACCCGAATTTGTACAACAATATAATGTTGGCACAGAATATATTATGAAAAAAGGCGGTGAAATCGTGAAAAATTTAAACATTTCAGTTGATTTTTACTATAATTATGTGGAAAATAAAATTGTTGCTCAATCGGTTGCTAGTATGTTTCGTTGGCAGATGTTGAATTTGGGAAAGGTAAAAATTTTCGGCGTAGATTTTTCGTCTGATATTGAATTAAAATTATATAAAGATTTGTATCTGAATATTTTAGCAAACTATTCGTTTCAAGATGCGAGAGATTTCAGCGACCCACAATTTGGCAACAAGCCAAATTCTTTTTATGGTCATTTAATTCCCTATTCACCGCAAAATTGCGTTACTTTGGCAGCAAATTTTCAGTATAAAAAATTTCGTTTTAATTATAGTTTTCTATATACAGGCGAGCGTTTTTCGTCAAACGAAAATTATGCTCAAAATCATCTTACCGCGTTTCAATCGCACGATGTTTCGGTTGGTTATGCTTTTTTAATAAAAAAACATAAACTTTCTGTAAATTTTGATATCAACAATATTTTTAATCAACAATATGATATAGTTTTAAATTACCCAATGCCGAGAACAAATTTTAAAGTTGCGGTGAATTGGGAGTTTTAAGATTATTCACAGAATTATAGAATTTTCATAATTTACATATAATGTTCTGTTAATTTTGAAAATTATGTAATTTTGTTAAACAAATAAATTTTAATTTATAATTCAGTATGAAAAAAATCACTAATTTTTTGGTTATCAGCAATTTGCTGATTTTGGTAACTTTTTCTTCTTGCAATCCAATTGTGGAACCGCCGATTGAAAAAGTTGAGTCCGTAACAAGTTTTTACCTCTTAAACGAGGGTAGTATGGGTTCAAACAACGCATCGCTTGATTTTTATGATTATCAAACGACAGTATTTTCGTTAAACATTTTTTCGCAAATCAACCCCAACATCGTGGGCGGACTTGGCGATGTGGGCAACGATTTGAAAATCTACGGCAGCAAACTTTATGCTGTAATCAACGGCTCGGGGCTTGTTGAGGTAATGGATGCAAAAACGGCGCAACACATTGGTGTCGTGCAAGTTGAAAATTGCAGAAGCATCAATTTTCACAACGGACGGGCTTATGTTTCCTCTTTTGCGGGCGCGACTTTCGGCAACGGCAATATTGTGGGTTATGTTGTTGAAATTGACACAACATCGCTGCAAGTTTTGCGCAGAGTTAATGTTGGCAAGCAACCCGAAGAGATTGAGTTTTTGAACGGCAAAATGTATGTTGTAAATTCTGGCGGTTATACTGCCGAGTTTGACAACACTATTTCGGTGGTTGATTTACAGAGTTTTACAGAAACAAAAAAGATTGAAGTTGCGGTAAATTTGCAATATCTTCGCAAAGACAAAAACGGCAATCTTTATGCTCTGAGCAGTGGAAATTATACCGACATCAATCCCAACATTTACGTTATTAAAAACGATGAAGTTGTGAAAAATCTCGGAATTTATGCCACAAACTTCTGCATTTCGGGCGATTCTATCTATGTTTTGAGCAACGAAACCAATTGGGCAACTTGGGAAACAACTTCAAAATATGTTATTTATAACATTAAAACTCAGCAAGTTGTAACCGAGAATTTTATCACAGACGGCACAGAAATAGAGATTGCAACATCTTATGGTATTGCGGTAAATCCAATTTCAAAGGAGATTTTTATTACCGATGCAAAGGGCTACACTACATCAGGTGAATTGTTTTGTTTTTCGCCAGAAGGTAGAAAACTTTGGAGTGTTCGAACAGGCGTTTGTCCAAAGTATATTACGTTTTTGAAAGAATAAAAAAGGGGCGAATTTAATTCACCCCTACGTTGTTAATTATTAATTGCTCTGTTTTTATATTTTCTTAATGATAAAAATACTCCTCCGAAAATTAATAATAACGCAAGCGGAACAGCAATATTTATAAACTGATAAAAACTTCTGTATGTGGTAATTGCGGACTTGTTGAGCAACCGAAGACGTATTTCGCGGTTGCGCAGTTCAATCCATTTTTCGTCTGCTGTCAAGTATTGTAATGTGTTGATAATGAAGTTGGCGTTGCCGTAGGTTTGTCCTGTGAGTCGGTCGAAGCCAAGCGGCAAAATTCCGATTGAGCCCTGCGAACGTTCAACTTCGTTGCGAATAATATCGCCGTCTGCTACAACCACCATTCTGTTTTTTGGCGACCTGTCTTTTCGCGGAGAGACATTGTACAGGTTTTGAGGCGTTTGTCGGCGCGTAAAAACCGACTCAAATTCACCCTCCATCGCCACTGCCACAGGAATATACTGCATTGTAAAATACTCTTCGGGCTTGCTCTCAATAAGATTTTTGATGTTAATTTGTGTCGGTGCCATATCAACACGCGAAGCGTTGGAAGTTTGTAAAAGTACGTCCATTCTGATGCCGTTTTCCTCACTCACTTGCGACACAAATGAGGGATAAGTTGCTTTAACGTTCATCAAATTTTTGGTAATCGGGTGATATGGGTTTGTCATCAACAACGGAAAATATGTCCAAGGCATTGCCTCAAAACGAGCAGGTTGTCCCGCCATTGCCATATTCATAGGCATTTGCACAGAATGAATATCTTGCACCACAGACGGCTCAACGCGCACGCCGTAACGGAAAAGCATATCGGTCAAATTCAAATCAAGCGGAATAACAGGCGAAATGCCGCTTCTGGCAAGTTCTTCGGTAGAAAGTTGTATTGCATCGAGCAGCCAAAGCACTTTACCGCCATTCATAATGTACTGGTCAAGAATAAATTTATCTTGCTCCGAAAATTTTTCTGTCGGTCTGGCAATAATAATCGCGCTGTAATGGTTCAGTTCTGAGGCATCATCGCCCAAAACACCCCTGTCTATATCAAAATATTTAAACAATATTTCTTGCGCATAATAGGTTTCAAGTTCATCGAGTTCGCCGTGTCCTTCAAGAAAAACAATTGTGCTTCTGTCGTTTTGCGTTAAAATTCTGATTGCATCAATAAACTGATATTCAAGCCCCTCAATAGCGGCATTTACGCTCTCTTCGCCCGTTAAACGCCCTGTTGGCTGCATAATATTCACAGGAATTGTATCGCCGTCGGAAATAACTTCTGCCCAAGGAAAGATAATTTGCTGCGAAATTCTGCCCTGCGCATCTCGCACCGAAATTGTTATCGGCGTCATTCCGCGACTTTCCAATTCATCATAATTTTTCAACCGCTCTCTGTCCGAACTTGCATTTGAGGGGTTAATATACTTGTAAATCAATGGTTTTGATGAATAAGCAGCAAATTCGTCCAAAATTTCATTAACGGACGTTTTCAGTTTCGCAATATTAACATCTGCTTGACCGATATAAATATTGATTTTCAGCGGATTATCAAGATTTTTCAGCAGGTTTTTGCTGCTCTGCGAAATGGTATAACGCTTCTCTTCCGTCAAATCAATTCTGAAAAAAAGCGTTTTTGTTGCAAATAAACCGATGAAAATTGCAATAATTGATGTTATTATTATTGTTTTTAATTTCATAATTTTTTATTTTAGTTTGTAAGTCCGTAAGTCTATAAGTCAAACAATGACTTATAGACTTACGGACTTACAAACTATTTTACGCTATCATCGCCTCTGCAACTTCATTCGTTTTTTCCTGTCCGCAGAGGGTAAGCACGATTTCGAGTGCAAATTGTTTTGTGCAGCCCGGACCTTTGCCTGTGATGATATTTTCGGACTTAGCAACACGGCTATCAACCACTTGCGCACCTTTCAAGTATTTTTCAAAACTTGGGTAGCAGGTTACGGCTTTGCCCTCCAAAATACCGAGTTCGCCCAAAATAGATGGTGCAGCGCAAATAGCAGCAATCAAACCGTCTTTTTTGTTGTGCGCAACCAAAAGGTCAGTCAGTTTTTTGAACTCGCCCAAACGCAGCGTTCCGCCCGGAAGTATCAGCATTTCAACATCGTTAAAATCGGTTTCCGAAAGCAAAGCATCGGCTTTTACAACTATGTTGTGCATTCCTTTTACTTCCAAAGTATCTTCAACCGAAATGGTTGTAAGAGGTAAATCTGCTCGGCGCAAAATGTCAATTGTTTCAATGGCTTCGATTTCTTCAAAGCCGTGAGTAAGAAATAAATAGTTCATATTTTTTGTTTTAGATTTTTATGCAAAGGTACAAAATATTTACGATTTACGATTTATGATTTACGATTTTTTTTCTGAAACAAAAAAGATAGCAAAAACTTCAAAAATTTTGCTATCTTTTTATTATCATACACGATTTGCAAAATCGCACCAGAGAGTATATTTATCTATTTTTTCTTTTTATCTTTATCTTTTTGTTTTTCTAATTCTTTTTCAAATGGCTTTATTATTTTGTCAAAGCAATACTCGTATCCTTCCCAAGTTTTACTTTCTCCACTTTCTCGTCTTTCTGCCTCAACATATTCCATTACATTTGGATTTTCTGCACTTCTTAATCTTTGAAATGTCCGTAAGAAAAAATTACCAAAATAATCCTCATCTAATAAGTTTTTTCTATGTAACATCATAGCATCTTCAAAATATGTAAATAATTTATAAACCGCTTTGTTATCTTTTAATGCTTTTATTTTCTCCCTTTTACCCTTTTTCTCCCATTCTACTTTATCAGATTTATCAACCTCCCTACTATGAAACCACGCTTTTAATTGTATAAGTGCAGTGTCTTTTTGACTGCTTGTAGAATCAAGATTTGGGTAATCATTAAACCAATACCAACTGGTAAAATCTTTACATAGTGCTATTGTTTGTCTGTGCTTTTCCATTTCTGCAACATCTCTTTGTGCTTTTGCTCCATAAGATGTTACTATTGCCAATGCTATTGTGAGAATAGCCAATAGGGCTGTAAAAAATGCATTTGAGCCCAAAAACTTTTTTTTGATTTTTTTATCCATTTTAAAATTTGATTTAGCGTCCGCTCCTATTCAGACATAAAAAAGTTTCTCCTACTCTTATGGTTTTTCGGACTAACCGCGTTTTTAATGGTCTCTGCCTCCATTGCACCGAAGTGCTGCCTGTTTTTGTGTGATTTAATCATACTTTTTTAATTTTAAAAGTTATTAATTATGGTAAAAAAAATGCGGACTTAATCATTCCACATCTGAGGTCTTAGGACTACCCGTAAATTCAAAATAAACCTGCCCGCATTTTTGCGAGCATTTATACTCATTATTGAATTTACATTGAAATGTCCTAAGTTTCAGATGTATATAGCAAAACGCTATTTATTATGTATTTTTATTCCATATTTTCATATATTATATATTTATTTTACACTGCAAAAGTATAAAGTTATTTTTTATAAAAAAACTATAATTTTAATTTTTTCAAAATATCTTTTGGAATTGCGTTTTTATGAACAATAATATTCATTGTTTTGTATTCTATAAATGCTTTTGACATATACCAAATTCCGTTGAATTTTCCCGAATTGCCCCAAGAATTTTTTACCATAAAATATGGTTTTCCATATTGGTCTTGCGCAATACCAAAAATCAACATTCCGTGGTCGTCTGTTGTTTCCCAATTATCGTAGGCAATTTGGCGCATCTCTTGCGTGATTTTCATTTCGGGTAAAGGTCGCGCTGTGAGTTCGGCGCGTTTGTTATCTCTTGTCAAACCAGTCCAACGCGCCATATCAGAGCCGGTAAGTTCCGCGCCTTTGTCGGCATCGGGCATCACACCGATACCTGTGCGCGTAAAGCCGATTTCGCTGACATCACCACCCCAAGCAATAGTATAGCCCTGATTTACAGCATTTTCCATCACTTTCATTAACTCATCAAGCGGTAAATTGTAAGACAAAGCATTGCGCCAATTATCAGGTACTTCGATTGCAAAAGTCGAATAAAACGGATGGTGCGTAAAAGATGTGAGCGAAATATAGTCGTCCATATTTAGCCCAAAACTTGCAGCGTATGATTTTGGCGTATATTTTTTGCCGTTAAAGGTAAATTCTTCGGGCAATTTTCCCAAATAAGTATCGTAAATTGCGCTCAAACCCTGCCTCCAAACAGGCGTAAGTCTTGAATGTTTGCCTTTTGCAATTGCATCAGCGTATGCGCCCGCAACTTTGTCGAGTTCGTTATGCACAGGCAAAGTATCGCCGTACATAATTCCGCCCATAATTTGTTGAGGCACAATGCCATAATGTTTCCAGCAATAGAGCACATCATAAAAACTGCCACCGGGCGAAAACGAACTTTCACCGTGCAGGCGTACATAATTAACCGCCCTGTCTATCATAGTGTGATGAACAACAAACATTTGGGAAAAATTTTGCTCGCCTTTGCCTAAGCGCAGCAATTCCGCTTCCAAAAAACTCAACCCCGCAAAACTCCAGCAAGTTGAAGAGCGATTTTGATTTTTAATTGACGTAATTTTGTTTTCTTTAATTGTTGTAAAAACAAAGCCCGTAGTATCGTTATTTTGCGCAAAAATACCTACAAAACAACAAAATAAAAGTGTAAAAATAAAAGTTCTTTTCATTACTTTAGATTTAAAATTTTTATCAAAGTGCAAAGATACAAATTTTTTCTTTAATTAAAAAATTTCGCGATTTTTGGCACATCGGAAGCTATACAGAAAATCACAACGTGGTCGTCTTCTTGCACAATGGTGTCGCCATCAACAACAAAACCCTTGCCGTTGCGAATTATGCCGCCGATATTTACATTTTCAGGCAAAACCAGTTCGCGCACGCAACTCTTTGTTATCAAATCGCCCGATTTCACCACATATTCCACCACCAAAGCATCGGAATAGGTCAAGTAATTAACTTTTACAGCATCTTCGTCAAGAAAACAGCGATAAATATTGCCCGCCGCTATAAGTTTTTTGTTGATAATTGTGCCAATATCAAGGTTTTCAACTAAATCAATATAGTCGACATTTTCCACTTCTGCAATGGTTTTACGCACTCCGAAACGCTTTGCAGCAAGGCAGGTAAAGACATTGGTTTCGGCATTTCCAGTAACCGCCACAAAAGCGTCCATATCTTCAATTCCCTCTTGTCGTAGAAGTTCAATATTGTGTCCATCGCCGTTGATTACCAAAACATTAGGGAATTTTTCTACCAAAGCAAGACAGCGATTTTTATCTTTTTCAATAATTTTTATAGAATATTTGTCAGAAATATTTTGAAGCGTTTTTGAGGTAACTTTTCCACCTCCCATTATCATAACTTTCCGAATATCAATCTTTGGCTTGTTTGCATCAATGCGAATTTTTTCTTCATTTCCTTCGGGAAAGATAAAATATACTGTGTCATTTGGCTTGATTTCGTCTGTGCCGCGCGGAATAATCGTTTGATTTTCTCGCAAAATAGCCACAATTCGATAGTTGTTGTGATTGAAAAAACCGCTCAAAAACGCTTTGTTGATAATTGAGGAATTTTCGCGAATTTTGAATGCAACAAGCGAAAGTTCGCCATTGCCGAAAGAGCGAAATTCGCGTATCCAACCACGTTTTAGCGAATCGACAATTTCTAAAGCCGCCAACGCTTCGGGATAAATCAGCGTTTCAATGCCCACTTTTTGGAAAAACTCCTGATTTTCGGGCAAAAGATATTCGTAGTTGTTTATTCGAGCAATGGTTTTTTCTGCACCAAGCGATTTTGCAAGTAGGCAAGCGGTAATATTCGCGCTTTCATTGGGCGTAACAGCGATAAAAACGTTCTTTTTCACATCGCACGCTTTCAAATCTTTAATTGAAGTTGGGTTGCCGACTTTGGTCATCAAATCGTAGTTGGCATCAAGTTCGTCGAGATTTTCAGGATTTTCGTCCATCAAAATCACCTCGCGGCGTTCATCGGCAAGCATTTTCGCCACATAACGCCCCACTTCACCCGCACCGACAATAATTATTTTCATAAACTTTTAAATAAAATTATAATGCAAAAGTAATATATTTTTTTGACTTTAAGTTTTTTCAAAAAAAGTTTGTAAATTTGCAGTGTAAATTCTAAATCAAAGAAATTATGAAAAATAATTTTATTTCTTTTATCATTATTACAATTTTGATGACGTTTTTTACATCTTGTAATGACAAATTAGTCAGATATGATGGCATATATTATCATAAAGAGGCAGATTATACATCATATCTTCGTTTTTATGAAGATGGAACAATAATAATGACTAGTTCAGTTGATACAATTCCTCAAATAAAGAAATGGTTTAACAAAGACCACAAGTGTGTTTCCAAAGGAAAATATACAATTCTTAATGATAAAATAAATTTTCAAACAATATGCGATGTAAAAGTTGATTATAACGGACAAATATACAAAAATAAGATGATACTAAATGTGTGTAGTAGTAATGGTAATAAAAAAGATAATATTAAATATTTGTTTAAAACTTGGTGAAAATACCACAATAAGTTAATATTGCATAAAAAAAACAAAAAAGTCAGATTTTTTTCTCAAAACTTCAATCTCAGTAGCACTCGAAAATCACTTTTTACATTTCCTTCGATTGTTTCCAAAGATGAGCCAATTTGTGTGCGACCATCGGCATAAATTGTCTGTGCAAAGCGTAGATAGATTGTTAAATTTTTGATGATGTCCATTCGGAAATTGAGGCAATAGCGGTTGCCTTTGCCGTACATCATTGGCGTTGCCATTGAGTACGGTACATCGCGTTCGGAAAAATAGAAGCGGTTGTTGTAGTTTTCGGCATCGAAGAAAAGGTAACGCAGCGACACCGAAATATTTTTTACGTTGGTGCTAAAAACCACGTCTTGCAAAAGCGCAAAACCTGTTGTTAGTTCGGAATTTGGCTCGTTTGCAAAGGTGGTTTCAAAAAGCGTGCGAAAGGCAAAATTCCCGATTTTATAGTTTGTGTTGTAGCGCAAAGACGCTTTTTTCACTTCGCAGATTTGGCGTGTTGGTGTGATTAAATCATTAAAATTTTTCTCTGCATTTGAAAATTTTCCTCTCAAATACATCTCAAAATTTCGATTAACCAAAAAGTCAGTTTGCAGAAAAGCATCAAAACCATTTGACGGCGCAACAACATCGTATTTTAGCCAATGGAATTTAAAAACATCGCCGTAAGCACTTATTTTACAGCGTTTTATCGGGCGAATTTCTGCACCGATATATACACCGCTTTCATTATTTACGGAAGTTGATTTTGAAAATGCTTTTGAAAAAAAGAGGTCATATTTTGGACTGAAATATCGTTGCAAAACAACCAGATTCAGCGTTGAAACGGGCGCAATCATAACGCCGTTGAGCGTGGCAACAGCAAAATCTTGGTTAAGTGCTGTTTCACCGAAAAAGGTAAATTTTTGCACCTTAAAATAGTAGTCAATTGATGCGCCACTTTGCGTTTTTCCACTGAAAGCGAACAATTTATACGGTTCGTTTGATGGAATTAACGGCAAGTTAAGCCACGACTGATAATAAGTTGCGCCGGTTTTCAGCGACTTGTGGCGAAAATTCACATTGCCCGCAACTACCTGCTGTTCAATGGTATTACGTCTATTCAAATAAATTTCTCGATTGAAAAGCCCTGTTGAGTAGAACGTGGAAAATGAGCCGCCTGTAGTGTCGGCGTCCATTTTTCTGAACGAATAAAATGCCGTAACAGAGAACTTTCCGAACTTTGCCGTTGCGCCCACACCGCGAAAAAAGTTAAATTCATCGGTAGAAGATTTTTTAACCAAACCGCTTGTTTGTGGCATAACTTTCAGCACCAAAGCCGACTTTCCTGCAAAAAATGAACTGTTCATTATCAGCCCCTGCCCAAAAGTCGCTCGAAAATCGCCGACAACAATTCGTTCAAATTTCCATAATTTATCTATCTGTAAATAAGCACCATACGAGTCAAAACCCTTATTGTGCTCACCCCAAAACTGTTCGCCCGCATCTTTTTTTCCCGAAAAACCCGCCTGAATTTTGTCGCCCGCCTTAAAATTATACCTGACAAGTTCGTAAAACGGACTGCCAAGATAGCGATTTGGCTCATCTTTTCGATAGCCCCTTTTTTGTTCAATAGTGCCGTCAAAGCGCAAAACAACCTCGTGCTTTGTTCGCCGAAAAATTTTCTTCAAATCCCATTTATTTGGCTGATTATAAACCTCTTCCACATTCACAAACTGCAACAAAAGTTCAATTAAAAACCAATCAAAACCCTCAACAAGTTGCAGTTCGTAAATTGTATTCATTCCTCTGTTCAAATACAGATACGCAAGCAGGTTTTCTATCTGAATATCAGACAAAAACTGCAATTTTTCAAGTTCATTTTTATCGGTTTTGTTAAGGTTTATTTTTTGAAAATAGAAGTATGTCAAATCGTCATAAAGCAGTTCAAGATCGGGTGATTCCTCGGTTTCATCGCTCACATAATCAAAAATTTTTTCAATAATTCTATCAATAACTTGCTCATTGTTTTGTGCAAAAATTGATACTGAAATTATTGATAAAAAGATGGTTATTAATATTTTGCGATAAAACATAATATTGTGTTAAATTTTAAAATGCAAATTTAACATAAATATCTTTTATATGCAAAAAATGTAGTACCTTTGCACTGCAAATTTTTTTAAATCTAATCTAATTAAATGGAAACAAAACAAATTAAAATTGAGGTTGCCGACCCAACAACGCTTGGGCTTTTCGGATTAGCCATTGTAACACTTGTTGCGTCATCGCAAAAACTTGGTATCACAGATGGCTTGGGGCTCGTTTTGCCTTGGGCATTATTTCTTGGCGGATTTGCACAACTTATCGCATCTGTCTTCGACTTTAAACACAACAACCTGTTCGGTTCAACCGCTTTTGCAGCATACGGGCTATTTTGGTTGGGAATGGGTATGAGTTGGCTCATCAGAATGGGCTGTTTTGGAGAAACGCTCGCCACCTCTGCCGATGTAAAGCAAATGGGCTTTATATTTCTCGGCTACCTTATTATTACGGTTGTTTTTACCGTATCTGCTATTAAAATGTCAAAAGCAATGTTTATTCTTTTATCGCTAATTGTAATACTATTTTTAACTTTGGCGTTAGAGGCATTCGGTTGCGGGACTATTTGGAAATATATAGCGGGAGGTACAGAATTGGCTATTTCGTTGCTAACATTTTATGTGCTTGCGGCAAAATATTTGAACAGTTTTTTCGGCAAACAAATTCTTTGTGTAGGAAAGCCTTTTTGCAATAATTAAATAATAAATTCAAATAAATTTTATGAGGTTGTCAAAAAAATGGCGACCTCCTTTTTTTATTAAAAACTTTCAATTTTTAATTATTTTTCGTACCTTTGCGCCAAATTTCTAAAAACTTAATTTTTCTAAAAATGAAAATAACTTTCCCCGACAATTCGGTTAGAGAATACGAAAAAGGCACGAATGCGTTTGAGATTGCGCAGAGCATTTCGCCGCGTTTGGCAGCGGAGGTTTTTGCTGCTACTATCAATGACAATGTGTGCGATTTGATGCTGCCAATCAACGAAGACAGCACTTTGAAACTGCATAAATGGGACGACAGCGAGGCAAAACACACCTTTTGGCACACTTCGGCGCACCTTTTGGCTGAGGCGCTTGCGGAAATTTACCCGACAATAAAATTCGGTATCGGTCCCGCTATCGAAAACGGCTTTTATTACGATGTAGAGCCGCCAAAAGATGTTGTTATAAAAGAGGGCGATTTGGAAACTATCGAAAAAAAAATGTACGAATTGGCGGCGAAAAAAGAGGAAGTTTGCAAAAAATCGGTGTCTAAAAACGAGGCATTGAATTTTTTTGATTCAAAAAACGAAACGTTGAAAACTGAGTTGATTTCCGAACTTGAAGACGGCACAATTACCACATACACACAGGGAAATTTCACTGATTTGTGTCGCGGTCCGCATTTGCCGAACACAAGCGAAATTAAAGCGATAAAACTGCTCAGCGTGGCAGGCGCGTATTGGCGCGGAGATGAAAAACGTCCGCAATTAACCCGAATTTACGGCATTTCTTTTCCAAAAAAGAAACTTTTGGACGAATATTTGGTGCTTTTAGAGGAAGCAAAAAAGCGCGACCACCGCAAAATCGGTAAAGAACTCGAACTTTTTGCTTTTTCCGAAAATGTGGGAAAAGGGCTGCCGCTTTGGTTGCCAAAAGGCACAGATTTAAGGTTGCGCCTTGAAAATTTCCTGAAAATTTTGCAAAAAAAATATGGTTATCAGCAAGTTATAACACCGCATATTGGCGCAAAACAACTTTATGTAACTTCGGGGCATTATGAAAAATACGGAAAAGATTCATTTCAACCAATACATACACCCGAAGAGGGCGAGGAGTATTTGCTTAAACCGATGAATTGTCCGCACCACTGCGAGATTTACAAAGTTGCGCCGCACTCTTACAAGGAGTTGCCAATACGTTTTGCGGAGTTTGGAACCGTTTATCGTTATGAGCAAAGTGGTGAACTGCACGGCTTAACCCGCGTACGCAGTTTCACGCAGGACGATGCGCATATTTTCTGCCGTCCCGACCAAATTAAAGATGAATTTTTAAAAGTGGTTGATATTATTTTGATAATTTTTAATGCGTTGAAATTTGAAAATTTTGAGGCGCAAATCTCTTTGAGAGATAAAATTAATCGTGAAAAATATATCGGCTCTGACGAAAATTGGGAAAAAGCAGAGCAAGCAATTATTGAGGCGTGCGCAGAAAAGGGAATGAAAGCGGTTGTGGAGTACGGCGAGGCGGCTTTTTATGGTCCGAAACTTGATTTTATGGTGAAAGATGCTTTGGGGCGGCGTTGGCAACTTGGCACAATTCAGGTTGATTACAATTTGCCCGAGCGTTTCGAACTCGAATATACCGGTGCGGACAATCAAAAGCACCGCCCTGTGATGATACATCGTGCGCCGTTTGGCTCAATGGAGCGTTTTGTGGCTGTGTTGATTGAGCATACAGCGGGCAAATTTCCGCTTTGGCTCACACCCGAACAAGCCGTTGTGTTGCCGATTTCAGAGAGATTTAATGAATATGCACAGCAGGTTGCATCAAAACTAAATTTGCTTGATGTTCGCACAATCGGCGATTTCCGCGATGAAAAAATCGGGCGCAAAATTCGCGATAACGAACTCAAACACATTCCATATTTGCTTATTGTCGGCGAAAAAGAGCAGGAAGAAGGCAGCGTTTCCGTCCGCCGTCAAGGCGAAGGCGACAAAGGTGCTATGCAGGTTGAGGAGTTCGCAAAAATGATAAATGACGAGGTAAAGAAAATGACAGAAGAGTTTTAGGAAATGTAGAATGAAAAATGTAAAATGAAGAATAAAAAATGCCGTAAATTTTTAAAACTTACGGCATTTTTATTTTATTTTACTTAAAATAGATATTTATCATTATTGCCACCCAACTCTTTAACTTTTGCTTCCAAAGCAAGAACTTCATCAGCCAAAACTTTGATTTCTTGAACCAATTCATAAGCACCAATTGCTTCCAAATCTGCCTTTGCAGTATTCAGCCACGTGCGAGCCATTAATTCATAATAATAAGCCCGTGTTCCAGTTGGACGACCTGCATTTATATCGTATTGTTTATAAACATTAAAGTTTTCATTGACCAACTCTGCGTTATACCCTCCTGCAACAAGTTTAGGTCGTAATTCGTTGCCTTTTTTCTCTAATCTTTCATACGCCGCATCACGCTCGCTTTCTGCTTTTTGTAAATCGGTTTGCCCACACGCAACAAATAAAGCCGCCATAATGGCAACTGCTATAAAAAGGTTTAGTTTTTTCATATAAAAAATGTTATTAAAAAGTTATTAAAAAATTTTGATAAAATTAAGCATACGCCAAACCATAATCATATTTTTTTTCTTTAAAATATAATTTTGTTGTTGGGCGTTCTATTTGATTTCTATAAAAAGCAAGTGCCTTCTCTTCCGCCAAAACTCTTGACTGCGTGCCTTGCTTGCCAAATTTTGCATCAAGCACAGCATCATAATCAACTATTTTGTGATTGTTTGTCTGCATAATATTCCTCTTTAATTGTTAATGCTTTATCAAAAGCATTGCCGCAAAATTACAATATTTTTTTTATTTAACAAAATTATTATTGAATTAAAATGTAGAATTTAGAATTAAAAATGAAGAATTTTTAAAATTTATAGTTAAAATTATACATTATTATTCGTCTAAATGTTTCTATATCAACAACTTTTATTTGTGGAAAATCAATTTCTTTTAAAATATTAAAATGTTTGTCGTTAGTTACAAGATAGTCCGCGCCTGCATTTAAAGCACAATCAACAAATTTATTATCGTCAGGGTCGGCAGTGATTAAATTCCATTTAAAATCGGGTGTTATTTGAAGAGAGTTGTTAGATTTAATCAGTGTTCCAACTACTAATTCGGCAATTTTTGGTGAATAAAAACGTGATAAAACCTCTTCGTATTCTTGCAATACCTCGTTTGTGTAACACAATGTAAATTCGCCAAGCAAAAACTTGTCCCACAAACAGCGATATTCTGCATTTTTGGGCAAAATTCTTAAAAGGCAATTTGTGTCAAGTACAATTTTCATTATGCGCAATGTCTGTAATGTGCGTTATTACAAAGTTCTTCAAATTTTTCGGTGGTCATATTGTTTTCTTCCCACCATTTGTCAGTTTCCTTGTCTAATTTTTTTTGATAAAAATCAAACAGAACCGACTTCAATTCCTGTAAATTTTCTTCGCTTTTAATATGCGCAAATGTCTGTAACAAAAGCCGTTGTACAGAATTAAACGGCGAATGTAAAGTTGCTGCTTCCATATTTTTAAGATTTAATTTTTTCTGCAAAGATACAAAATATTTTAATACAAAATTATTTGTAAATTTTTATTAACTTTGCGCCGATTTTGAAATTCAAAAATTTTAAATCTTTAAATAAAAAGATATAATGAACCTTACAGATTTTCTTTCTATACGCGAAGAATTATCGTTGATTGCGGTAATACTCATTCTTTTGGTGGTAGATATTATCGGCGGCGACAAGGCAAAACGCTGGTTTCAGCCGTTTGCGCTCGGACTTTTTGGGGTGCATATCATACTTAATTGCCTGCCGCGAGAAGCATTTGACGCCTTTGGCGGAATGTATCACTACACGCCGATTATGACTTATGTGAAAACGATTTTAAGTATCGGTACGCTAATCGTATTTTTGCAGGTAAATGCGTGGCTCAAAGAGGAAAACAACCCCATAAAACAGGGCGAATTTTATTTCCTCACGCTCACAACGCTGCTCGGAATGTATTTTATGATTTCTTCGGGCAACTTCCTGCTCTTCTTCATCGGACTTGAAACCGCCTCGCTGCCTGTAACAACGCTTGTGGCTTTTAATAAATATAAACGCAAATCGGCAGAAGCGGGTGCAAAATATATACTTTCTGCTGTCTTTTCGTCTGCGATAATGGTTTTTGGACTATCTTTCGTCTATGGCGCAAACGGCTCGTTGTATTTTGACGACATTGCCAAAACAATGAGTGTCAGTTACTTGCAGATAATGGCGTTTGTGTTTTTTGCGACAGGTTTGTTTTTCAAACTTTCGCTTGTGCCGTTCCATCTCTGGACAGCAGACGTGTATGAGGGCGCACCGACAGGCGTAACGGCTTATTTATCAGTGATTTCCAAAGGGTCGGCGGCGTTTGTTTTATTAACAATTTTCACAAAGGTCTTTGCAAATATTACAGAGCAATGGCAAATTGCTTTGTGGATAATAATCGTTCTGACAATCACAATCGGTAACCTTTTTGCGTTGAGACAAAATAATATTAAACGATTTTTGGCGTTTTCGTCAATTTCTCAGGCGGGTTATATTGTGCTGGCGGCTATCAGCGGCTCAGAGGTAGGAATGACTGCGCTTGTGTTCTACATTTTGGTTTATTTGTTATCGAATTTGGCGGTTTTCGGTATCGTTTCCGTTATCGAAAACCAAACGGGCAAACTCAATATTTCCGATTACAAAAACCTATACAAAACCAACCCAAAATTAAGTTTTGTAATGATGCTTGCACTCTTTTCGCTGGCAGGAATACCGCCATTTGCGGGCTTCTTCAGCAAATATTTTGTGTTTATGTCGGCAATAGATAAAAGTTTTTATGTGCTTGTTTTCATTGCGTTGGTTAATACCGTTATCTCGCTTTACTACTACTTAAAAGTAGTAAAAGCGATGTATTTGGAAGAAAGCGACGACCCAATACCAACAATCAAAAGCGATATTGCAAGTAAAATCAGTTTAGTTATATGCTTCTTAGGTTTCTGTTTAGTTGGTTTTATAAGCATAATTTATGATAAAATCGGCGCGGTTGCGTATTGATTTTCAAACATTACAAACCTGTTAAGTTTTCAAAACTTAACAGGTCTTTTTTTTAATTCCTACCGAAATCATCATCAAAAACATCAACAACCCATTGATTATCAATATTTCATAGCCTAAACTATAATTGAGTTTTGTTTCGCAGAAATATGAAATTCCGAAGGTTAAAATCGGCGAAAGTATTGCCAAAAGCGGAATTATTTTGTCTTTGACTTGAAATTTGGTGAAAAGTCCAAATGCAAAAAGCCCAAGCAGCGAGCCGTAGGTATAACCGACAATCGTGTAAATAGTATCAAGCAAACTTTTGGTTTGTCCGTTGGAAAAAAGCAAAACAACAAAAATTACCACTACGCAAACGCCAAAATATACCAATTTTCTGAGTTTTATTTCGTTTATTTTACCGCAAAGAGCGCAAAGTTTTACGCAAAGGGCGCAAAAATAATTCTTTGTGTTCTTTGCGTTTCCTTTGCGCTCTTTGCGGTAAGAATTAGCACCCAAAATATCAACAAAAAATATCGTTGCAATGCTTGTCAGAGCCGAATCCGCTGAGTTGAACGTGGCAGCGATTATGCCCAAAATAAACAGCACGCAAACCGCAGGCGAGAAATATTCCACACAAAACATCGGCACAATATTATTCGGGTTTTCGGGCAAAATTACGCCGTTTTTATCGGCAAAAATCAGCATTAGCGCACCGAGAGCGAGCAAAAGTAGATTGAGCGGCACAAAGCCCGTGCCGTACCAAAGCATATTTTTTTTCGCCTCTTTGAGATTTTTGCACGAAAGCGTTGTTTGCATCATATCTTGCGAAAGCCCTGTCATTACAATTACAACGAAAATTCCGCTAAAAAACTGCTTAAAGAAATTTTTGTCGCTCACAAAATCGGAAAAGATAAATGTTTTGCTATAATCGCTCAAATTTACCGATTTCATCGCATCAAAAAGCGAAAAACCGAGCAAATTTACAACATTTATCAGCATAAAAATTATTACCGCAAAAAGCACAAACGACTGCAAAGCATCGGTGAAAACGATAGTTTTGATGCCGCCGCGAAAAGTGTAAAGCCAAATCATCAAAACGCAAAGCGTGATTGTGAGCCAAATCGGAATGTTCCACTGCGAAAACAAAAATTGTTGCAACACCAAAACCGCAACGTAAAGTTTTGATGCAGAGGTAATTATCTTTGAAACGATAAAAAACCACGAGCCCGTTTTGTGAGAATAATTGCCGAAACGCTGTTCTAAATAGCCGTAAATTGAGGTCAGATTATTTTTGTAATAGAGCGGCAAAAGCACCATTGCCACCACGATGTAGCCGACAATAAAGCCCAAGCACATTTGCAGGTATGTAAAGCCTGAACTTTGCACCATCGCAGGCACGGCAACAAGCGAAATGCCCGACACAGACGAGCCAATCATACCAAACGCCACAAGATACCACTTCGAGCGGCGGTTGGCGATAAAAAACGCCGAATTTGACTGATTTTTGCTTGAAGTCAGCCGAGAAATCAGCAGCAAAATGCCGATGTAACCGAATAGAATTGAGAGAACTACAAATGCAGACAAAATAATTTACGATTTTAGATTTACGATTTACGATTTTTGCAAAGGTACAAAAAAAGCACCGATAAAATCGGTGCGAGTAAATAAAAATGCAAATTGTTTTTTTACTTTACGTTGTATTTATCGGCATATTTTTTTAACATATCATCCCAATTTGCGACTTTTTGACCAGCAGGATCAGTCGGATTATTTGGGTCTTGCCCCATAACAGCCAGCCAATCTGCAGCTGATGTTCGTCCATCTTTAATTGTATCGTTAAAATTTGGATTTGCTGAAAGATAAATATCAAACATTTCTTTGTACGAATCTGGCAAATCTTTAAAGTATGAATGAATAGCATTTTGGTCTTTTATTTTTTCATCAACAGGGTTGTTTGTCGGTTTGCACGCAAAAAATATCACAGCGCCAAGTGCTGCACAAGTAAAAAAGGTAATAAGTTTTTTCATAAACATATAAAATTTATTTGTTAATAATTATTTATCAGAATAATGTCCTAAATATTGGTAAAAAACAATAATTTCCTCTTCTTCCGGCATACCATAATTTGCGCCATTCTCAATGCCATACACAATTCTGTCTTTTTTCGTTAATTCTCTTGACCATAATTCTATCTCAGAATGTTTTAGTTGTTCGGGCGAGCCAAGCGCATTTTTATCTCGCGGGTGGTCAATAATCTCGCAAACAAAATAACGCAATTTGTCCTGCACATTTTTAGGAAAGGACTTGAAAATCAAATCTTTGTCCTTTAAACTTTTTTTTAATTCAATATACTTATAATTCATATATTGCCCCAAAAATTATTTATATCACCAACTTCCCATTCGCCATTTTTGGCGTTATCAAATGCTTCACGCATACCCGCAGACCATTTAATCGGCTCACTTGATGCCGATTTTGCGCTTCCTAATGTCATTTCTTTTACCATAATATTTTATCGTTTAAATTTTTTGCAAAAATACAACTATTTTTTTGATTGACAAAATATTTTATTTATTATCTTAAAAAAAAGTATTAATTTTGCGTTTCTATATTTTTAATTCGTAATTTTTAATTTTTAATTAAAATAAATGGACTACAATTTTAAAGAAATCGAAGCCAAATGGCAATCTTATTGGAAAGAAAACAAAACGTATCGCGTTGATATTGACCACGATAAGCCAAAATTTTATGTGCTTGATATGTTTCCGTACCCTTCTGGCGCGGGCTTGCACGTTGGGCACCCGCTCGGCTATATCGCTTCCGATATTTATGCCCGCTACAAACGCTTGAAGGGCTTTAACGTGCTGCACCCAATGGGCTACGATGCCTACGGCTTGCCTGCCGAACAATACGCCATTCAGACAGGGCAACACCCCGCAATTACCACCGAGCAAAACATTGCGCGTTACCGCGAGCAAATGGACAAAATTGGCTTTTGCTACGATTGGGACAGGGAAATTCGTACCTGCGATGCCGATTATTATCATTGGACACAATGGGCTTTTATTCAGATGTTTAATTCTTATTATCAGAACCAAGAACCAAGAACCAAGAACCAAGACAATGGAAAGGCAAGACCAATTTCTGAACTTATAGAACATTTTGAAAAATATGGCTTTGAAAATTTGAATATTGCGCAAAGCGAGGAATTGAATTTTTCGGCGGAAGAGTGGAAAAATTTTGATGAAATCAAGCAACAGGAAATTTTAATGAACTACCGCATTGCATATTTGGCGGAAACTTCGGTGAATTGGTGCGAGCAGTTGGGAACGGTGCTTGCAAACGATGAGGTGCAAGACGGCTTGTCAATTCGCGGCGGTTACCCTGTGGTGCAGAAAAAGATGAAACAATGGTCGCTGCGCGTGTCTGCCTACGCTCAACGCCTGCTTGACGGCTTGGAAACGATTGATTGGTCGGAAAGTATAAAAGAAACGCAGAGAAATTGGGTAGGAAAAAGTGAGGGGGCAGAAATGAGGTTTGACCTCTCCCCCGACTCCTCTCCGCAGGAGAGGGGAGTGTGCAACGATGTTCCGAACTGCAACAATAGAGGACTTTTTTATACAACAAATGAAAAAAATTGGGTGAAGTTGGAACAGGCGGCAAAAGATATGCGTTCTAATCCGACCGAAACGGAAAATATGCTTTGGCAAAAATTGCGGGCAAAAAAAACAGGACACAAAATTCGCCGACAACATATAATTGATACTTATATCGCTGATTTTGTTTCACTTGACAAAGGTGTAATTATCGAAATTGACGGCGGAATTCACAACACAGAAACGCAAAAAGAGTACGATATTAACAGAACGGAAGTGTTGAATAATTGTGGTTTTGAGGTTATAAGATTTACAAATGATGAGGTTTTGAATGATATTTTTTCAATTGTAAAGCAAATAAAACAGCACCTTGATTCAAAGCCCTCAAAACCTTTGACAGCCCACACTCCCCTCTCCTGCGGAGAGGGGTTGGGGGAGAGGTCGATTACAGTTTTTACCACCCGCCCCGACACTATCTACGGCGTTACCTTTATGGTTCTCGCCCCCGAAAGCGAATACGTTGATATTTTGACGACAAAAGAGCAGGAAAAAGAAGTTAAAAATTATTTGGAACAAACCAAAAAACGCACTGAACGCGAGCGCATTGCCGATAGAAAAGTTACGGGCGTGTTCAGCGGCTCGTATGCCATTAACCCGATTTCAAAAACGGAAATTCCGATTTACATTTCCGATTATGTGTTGGCGGGGTACGGCACAGGCGCGATTATGGCAGTTCCTGCGCACGACAGCCGCGATTACGCTTTTGCAAAACATTTCAATTTGCCGATTATTCCGCTCATTGAGGGCTGCGATGTAAGCGAAGAAAGTTTTGATGCCAAAGAGGGAATTATGATGAATTCGGGCTTTTTAAATGGTTTGTCGGTAAAAGAGGCGATTGAAACAGCAAAAAAATATATCGAAGAAAACAATCTCGGCAAGGTAAAAGTGAATTACCGCCTGCGTGATGCGATTTTCAGTCGTCAGCGTTATTGGGGCGAGCCGTTCCCGATTTACTACAAAGACGGAATGCCATACGCCGTTTCCGAAAGCGATTTGCCGATAGAACTGCCCGAAGTAGATAAATTTTTACCAACAGAAACAGGTGAGCCGCCGTTGGGAAGGGCGAAAAATTGGGTGTATTCTGTTTAAAAAAAAAATGGCTCTTATGAAAAACATAAGAGCCATTTTTTTTGCTATTTACAAATCAAGACATTCGCTTCGGGTTCTGTTTACCTTCGCTTTGTCAACAAAAGGGCTGTACTCATTTCTGATGTACTTGTCGCACTCTTCTTCTGTACCATAATAATAACCAAGAATTTTTGTTTCACCAAATGACGTAACGGTTATTTCCCAACAATAAGGACTATCAATTGTTACCTCACAAGACGACATTGCAAAAGTCATTGCAATCGCCAAAATAGCACTAATAGCGTACTTTTTCATAAATAAAAAATATTATTAATTATGCCTACTTCTTTTTTTACGTCCTTTTTCGGCATATTCGGACATTTATATTTAATATAAAATAGCGCAAAACTTAAATGTTTCCCGCTATTAGTGGTATCTAGCATTAACCTTTGAAAAACAAGAAATCAAGTTAAGCCCACGCCACGCGTGAACATACTTTCATTCTTTGTTTTTCTATTATTGAACTGCTAGATTTTCTAATAGCAAAAAACTAAATATTTTCGACTGCAAATTTACAACAAATTTTTTATTTAGCAAAAAATAAATTACCTTTGCAAAAAAATAATTATTATGTGGAAATTTTACGCTCTATTATCTGCCATATTTGCGGCGATTACGGCAATTTTGTCAAAAGTCGGCGTGAAAGGCATCAACGGAAACGTGGCTGTTGCTGTGCGCACTATCATCGTGCTGATTATGGCGTGGGGAATTGTGCTCATTAGCGGGCAACTCAAAGAAACAAAGGAAATCAGCAAAACAAATCTGATTTTTTTGGTGCTTTCGGGCTTGACAACAGGACTTTCGTGGCTGTTCTACTTTAAGGCGTTGGAAACGGGCGAGGTGTCGAAAGTTGTGCCGATAGACAAATTGAGCATAGTTTTTGTAATGATATTCGCGTTTTTCTTTCTCAAAGAGCCAATGGACGCTAAAACAATCATCGGTGGAACGCTGATTGCAGCGGGGGCACTCGCACTTGTTTGGTAAATTTTTAATTAAATAAAATGCAACTTTTTTCAGCAAATAATAAAATTTTTGAGCCGACTTGTGCCACAATCGGCGTATTTGACGGCGTTCATCTTGGGCATCGATTTTTGGTGGAAAATATGCAAAAAACCGCCTTTTCATCGGGTTTAAAATCGCTTGTGGTTACGTTCAAAAATCACCCGCAAAACTTTTTTTGTCCGCAAAATGATTTTACACTTCTCACCACCGAAAAAGAAAAAATTTATTTAATTTCCGAACTTAACCCCGATTTTACCCTTTTGCTTGATTTTAATAAAGAAATTTCCGCTATGAAAGCGGAAGATTTTATGCTTTTTTTGAAAAAAAATTATTCATTAAAAAAATTAATTATAGGTTATAATCACTCTTTTGGCTCTGATAAAATTAGAGATTTTGAGCAATACAAAACTATCGGCAAAAATCTTGATATTGAAATTGAACAATGCGAGCCGTTTTCTATTGACACGTCATTTCGACTGAAAGGAGAAATCGGTGGCAAACAACACGTGATTTCTCCCTTTGGTCGAAATGACGGAGTTAGTTCCTCAAACATCAGAAAACTTTTGCTTGACGGCGATATTGAAACCGCAAACGCAATGCTCAGCAAAAATTATTCATTAAGCGGAATTGTAGAAAGCGGCGAAAAAAATGGGCGAAAAATCGGTTTTCCTACAGCAAATATAGCCATTTCACCGCAAAAACTTGTTCCAAAAGTTGGTGTTTATTCAGTTGATGTTTTGTACAAAAATAATATTTTAAATGGAATGTTGTATATCGGCAATCGCCCTACGCTTGACGGCAAAAATCAAACTATTGAAGTAAATATCTTCGATTTCAACGAAAATATTTACGGCAAAAATATTACGATTTTTTTTAAAAAATTTATTCGAGAAGACGAAAAATTTAATTCGCTCGAAGAACTGAAAAATCAATTAATTGAAGATAAAGAAAAAATTTGTACCTTTGCATTTTGATTTCAAAATAATTAATATTATGACAAAAATTATTACACCTCAAAAAAATAGAGTTTCTGTATCTGTTCCACAGGAATATATTGGTAAGCCAATAGCAATTACAATGGTTTTGGTCAGCACAGGTAAAGAGGTCAAACCAAAACAAAGTGTTTACGAGGCAGCGGCGGCGTGTAATGCAACCTCTGTTGATGCTTTTTTTGATGAAGTTGATAATAGAATAAAAAATCGTTTTCTCAATGTTTAATATATTTGTATCAGATAATGTTTGGTCAAAGATAGACGATTTGGAAAATTATTTGATTGACGAACTGAAACTATCGAAAACCGCAGCCCTGCAACGCACAGGCAGAATGCGTATATTTTTGAAATCAATCACCCAGTATTGCGTTACCCGCTTTGCAGGTTTAAGCAATGGTGCGAATTAGGTTATCGGTGCGCAATATTTGAAAAAACGTGGGTGTTTGCATACGAAGAATTTGACGAAGGCATTATTATTCGTGATATGTCAAACACTGCATTATTAAAAGATATTATTTAAATTTTTTAACCCTAAATTTTATATCAAAATGAAAAAGTTTTTTTATCTATCATTAGCATTAGTTATTATGAATGCTTGTAATCAACAAAAAAATCCGTTCTTACAGGAATGGAACACGCCGTATGGCTTGCCGCCGTTTGCGGAAATTGAAAACAAACACTTCTTGCCTGCCTTAGACGAGGGAATTAAACAGCATAATGCTGAAATTCAGGCGATTATCAACAACAAAGAAGAGCCGACTTTTGAAAACACAATCGCGGCTTTCGACAAATCGGGACTGCTTCTTGGAAAAGTTACAGCCGTACTTTTCAATCTTTCATACACAAATGTGTCTGATGAGTTGAATGAAATTGTTGAAAAGGCACTGCCAAAATTGTCGGAACACAACGACAATATCTTTATGAACCCGAAATTTTTTGCGCGGGTTGATAAAATTTACAATCAAAATCAAGACAATTTGACCACAGAACAACAAAAAGTTTTGGAAAAAATCTACAAAGCATTTGTTAGAAATGGTATTGGACTTGACGAAGAAAAACAGGCGCGTATGCGTGAAATCAACAAAGATTTATCTACGTTGAGCCAAAAATTTGGCAAAAATATCCTCGATGACACCAACGATTTTAAATTAATTTTGGAAGAAAAGGATTTGACTGGACTTCCGCAATCTGTGCGTGATGCAGCAGCAGCCGATGCAAAAGCAGCAAATTTAGAAGCTGGAAAATATCTTTTCAGTTTGCAAAAGCCAAGTTGGGTGCCGTTTATGCAATATAGCGAAAGACGCGATTTGCGCGAAAAAATGTATAAAGCGTATTCAAATAGAGGCAATAACAATAACGAATTTGATAACAAACAAATCATTCTTGATTTGATGAAATTGCGTATCGAAAAGGCAAATATGTTGGGTTACAAAACCTATTCTGAATTTGTTTTGGAAGAAAATTTGGCGAGAAATCCCGAAAACGTGAATAATTTCCTTGCATCTTTGTTCCCGTCTGCTGTTGCAAAAGCAAAAGAAGAGGTGATTGAAATGCAGAAAATTATTGACAAAGAAAACGGCGGTTTTAAACTTGCCGCGTGGGACTGGGATTTTTATGCAGAGAAAGTTCGTCAAGAAAAATATGAGTTGAACGAAGACGAAATCAAGCAATATTTTAAAATGGAAAATGTGCGCGAAGGCATTTTTGCTTTGGCAACAAAACTTTGGAATATCAATTTTGAACCATTAAATGATGTGCCAATCTATTTTAAAGAAGTTGAGACGTTTAAGGTTACAGATGCTGACGGCTCATTGATTGGTATTTTATACACCGACTACTTTCCGCGTGAAACCAAACGCGGCGGTGCGTGGATGAGCAGTTTCCGCGAGCAACAGGTTATCAATGGCGTAGATATTCGTCCGATAGTTACAAACGTTGGCAACTTTACAAAACCGACACCTGAAAAGCCATCGCTTTTAACCATTGACGAGGTTGAAACGTTATTCCACGAGTTTGGGCACGCGCTTCACGGCTTGTTCTCAAAATGTAATTATGTAACGGTTTCGGGCACAAGCACACCGCGCGATTTTGTGGAAATGCCGTCTTCGATTATGGAAAATTGGGCGTTTGAACCCGAAGTTTTGGCGATGTATGCAAAACATTACCAAACAGGCGAAATTATTCCAAATTCTTTGATTGAAAGAATGAAAAACGCAGGCACTTTCAATCAGGGCTTTAGGACAACCGAACTTCTTGCTTCTGCAATTCTCGATATGTGCTGGCACGATTTAACTTCGGTTGAAGGCATTGATGTTGAAAAATTTGAGCAGGAATGTACCAAAAAAATGGGCTTGATTGGCGAAATTATGCCTCGCCATCGCTCAACTCATTTCAGTCATATTTTCTCTGGCGGTTACGCTGCGGGCTATTACTCTTATCTTTGGGCTGAATGCCTTGACAAAGACGCTTTTGAACTTTTCCGTGAAAGAGGTATTTTTGACCAAGCAACAGCAAAATCATTGCGCGACAATATTTTGTCAAGAGGAGGCA